>Ga0209292_1001643_pt1 | contig 27015 bp, 23 predicted proteins | sample GOMGulsemesocosm_2_FD_184634 | JGI IMG/M metagenome (GOLD analysis project Ga0209292, IMG submission 184634) | Methane-oxidizing microbial communities from mesocosms in the Gulf of Mexico - GOM9C Gulf of Mexico (SPAdes) (version 2) | ecosystem: Environmental > Aquatic > Marine > Cold seeps... | reverse complement strand
TAAAGCCCCCTGCTCCTTGTCTTCCTGACAGGATTAATAATACACCTAAACATACTTTATCGAAGCTTGTTAACAACAAAAATACAAACGTAATAATTATGTACATCAACAGAGGCAGTACAAAGGCGCTTAAATTCAATAACTTAACAATTTCATGTTCGGTATTGTTGCAGAAGATTCCCATATATCTCACAGTGATGTAGGACATGTCTTACAAGGAATGTAGCCCTTTACCTCTTCTGTATATTTTATGTAATGTGGGAAAGTCGAAAAAATAGTTTATTTCACTTAAACTATTTAAAAAGAAGAGAACTCAGCGGGTCAATTTGGAGGCTGCCAATTAGAACAGAACTCTATAGTGACACATTATACTAACGGTACTTTAATCACTTTACCATTGACTAACTTGTTTATCTGTAGTCGCTTTTATCTTTATGTTCATGCGATAATAACTCAAAAATTTAGCTCACAGATTTAATAACAGGTAGCTCCTTAGAATTATGATGTCCACTTATTACTGGCTTACTTTTTAATGTTAATTTTTAGAATATTAATAAGTGCCTTGATATTTTTTATGCTAAATAACTCAGTTTTCGCAAATAATTTAGTGGTGACACTCGAAGGGAAGTTACCTGAAGTTGTTCAGCATAATATTATTTCTCATTTAGGTACATTGCCAGAAAATGATTTAGCCCGTTCTGCTTTTATATATAGTGCCAGAGATAATACTCAGCAAGCACTACAAGCACTTGGTTATTATCAAGCCGATATAATAGTCAAAACCGAAAAATCTGGTCAAGACCCATGGCTCCTTATTATTAATATAACACTTCCTTCCCCAACTCTACTTGATAAAGTAGTTATTATTATTGAAGGTGAAGCAAATTTAGACCCGGCATTCAAAGAGTTACTTAATAGTCATAATGTTAAGCATGGTCAGAGTCTTCATCATGGTAAATATGAAGACTTAAAGTCTGATCTACTCTCTTTAGCCTTACAACGTGGTTATTTCAACGGTGAGTTAACTGAAAGTAAAATAGCGATTAAGCAGCATTATCGATACGCTGATATTACCTTGCACTATAAAAGTGGACCACGTTATCAATTCGGCAAAGTTGACTTTAGTGATTTTGAACTAGCTCCTGAGTTGTTAGCAAATACAGTCCCTTTTAAAAATAATGAATATTACAGTACAAGTGCATTTCATGAGCTCCAACATCAACTGCAATCAACTCAATATTTTGGCACTATTCTCGCTGTACCAGGTGATAAGACAGAAGATAAGGTTAATCATAAATATACTATACCAATTAATGTTTCACTAACCCCGGCTAAAAGTCATCAGTTCGATTTTGGTTTTGGCTACGCTACCGATACCGAGTTCCGTCTTTCCGCAGCTTGGCGTACTCCTTTAATCAATAAACATGGCCATTTTCAAGAAACTAAATTTGAATACTCCAAATTAAATCCAACAGGTAAATTTATTTATAGTATTCCTTTAAGCCATCCAAGAAATGATTTACTGCAATTCCAAATAAGCATTGAAAATGAGGACTATGCCGATTTAAAAACTAAATTTTTTTCAACTCAAATTGGTAGGCAGATCAGCGACAACCTTTGGCAAAGGCAAATATATACTCGGTATCATAAAGAGGGATGGAAGTATGAACTTGATGTGAATGCGCCAAATATTGATTGGTCAGAAGATGCTGCGACTTATCTGATACCTGGTATCACTTGGTCAAGAACGATACGTTCAGGATCCCCCTTAGATCCAAGTGAAGGCTTTCGTCAAACTTACAATATCGAAGGGGCTCATTTACAAGCAGGCTCAGATAATACTTTCTTTAGGATTCATGGTCGCTGGAATTATATTACCACCCTAAAACCTAATCACCGCTTAGTTACTCGTGCAGAATACGGTGCTATTTATGTTGACCGAAATGCAGAATTAGCCCCCTCATTGCGCTTTTATGCTGGTGGCGACCAAAGTATAAGGGGTTTTGCTTATCAATCTATCGGTTCAACGATCCCTTCTTCATCAGACCCTGAGAATGGCGACCCTATCGTTGTAGGTAGTACTCGCTTGATGGTGGCTAGTATAGAGTATCAATATTACCTAAATAATAAATGGCGAATTGCTTTATTTTCTGACGGTGGCAGCGCAGCTAATAAAGGTGAGTTTGAGCCTGTTTACTCTTTCGGCTCTGGTTTACACTACATTTCCCCTGTAGGGGCGATAAAGCTTGATGCGGCGTATGGCATTAATGATTATGATAATAAAGATAATCGCTGGCGACTGCATATCAATTTAGGTGCTGAACTGTGATCTGGCGAAAATTTATTTATACTGTGCTACATAAAACATTGAAGTGGTTAAGCCTACTACTTTGCATATTTACTGTTTTAGTAACCACACCAGTAGGTAGCCAATTAACAATTAGCCTACTGAACAACATTGATGGTATTAATGCGGATTACAAGGCTGGCTCTTTAATAAGAGATATTGAGCTCTATTCCTTTGATCTTAACTTAGCAACGATAAACATTAGTGTGACAGACTTAGTCGCTGAGATTGATTTTTCTTGTAGTTGGCGAAAATCGCTCTGTATTGAGGCATTAAAAGTAGCCGATTTTTCATTAACTTATGCCAATGATAATAAAGACGACAATGTAAAAGATAAAACGATAGTAAATTCTTCTACAGTAAGTATCGATAGTCTGTTTGTGATGCCTTTTGCCATAGAGGCGAAAGCTGTTGAATTTACAAACAGCCACCTAAGAATTAACCAAACAGTAATAGATATTGAGCAGTTCGCAACTCAAATTAACATTAAGGCAAGTCAATTTACTTTCTTGCAGCCAACAGCCGGTAAATTAACGGTTGCACAGCTAAGTACTACAGAGAAAATAGAAAATAGTGCCCCCGTCACCAAAAATTATATCTATTCAATTTTTAGTAGCTTACCTGAAATTTACTTGCCTATATCGTTAAGCATCCAACAATTATTCGTTGATAAATTACGTATTACTGAATTCGAATCAAAAGCAAATAAAAAACATAACAATGTTGAGATGTGGCCTTACATACAGAGCCAGCTTACCGCTAACTGGTCAAAAAGTGACGTTGATATAAGCGATTTTAAAACCACTACTGCAGACTATAAAGTGAATAAGCTAGCGCTAAAAACCCAACTTATACCACCTTATCAAATAAATGCTCAATTGACTGCGCAGCTAGATAAAGTAGCATATTGGCCAGAAGCGTCTAACTCTACGGTAGAGCTATCACTACAGGGCTCTATTGATGCATTAATCGCGAATGTCACTAGTAAGGGTAACGTATCACTAAACAGCCAAGGAAATATTAACTTAACAGATCCACAACTGCCCTTTAAGCTACAATTATCTGCTAATAAACTTCCTTTACCCATGTCTTTAGCACAATACGGAAAGCCATCATCACTGTCCTTTAATGTTACCGGAACTTTAATTGAGCAAACGGTTAATTTAACCAGTCAGTTAAATAGCTATGGTTATGAGAATGCACAACTGAAGGTATCTGCAAAACATCAGCAAGGCTTAATCACCCTAAATGAATTGGCATTCAATGAAAAAAATTCTGATAGTCAATTAGAGCTACACGGCAATATTAATTTTCAGCCAATGAAAACGAGTTGGCAAATATTTGCTGAATCGTCTGGTTTTACCTTGCCAAAAATCAATATCAAAGCGCTGCTATTGCCAACATCGATTAACAGCAGCACTGCTATTAGCAGCAACACTAACACCAATCCGCATAAAGGCTCGCAAACCCCAATTAACATTATTGAAGACATCTTGCCTGATGTTATAAATGGTCGAGTTTTAGGTAAAATAGCCACTTCAGGCACTTGGTCAACGTCGCAATGGGCACTATCGATTAACGATAGCAATGTGGTTGGCACTATCAATGATTCATCACTGATCATTCAAGGTGACATTTCCTTAAATAGATCAGGCTACTTATCATCTGGCGACTTAGCACAAGGCCAGCTACTTATAGCTTTTGGTAATGATCAGTTAACTCTACAAACATTCAGTGGTGATAACTGGCATATGAATGGTCAGCTATCAATTGATGAGATTAATCACTGGTATCCACTCGCTAAAGGCAATTTCCTCAGTGATTTCACGATAAAAGGCAGTAAAAATAATCCCATTATTACGCTTAATAACAAGTTAGATACTTTACAGTGGCAACAATTTTATAGCCCTTCACTAAAATTGGCTGTAAGTTATCAGCCCTTTAGCAATCATAAAATCCAATTAACTCTGCAAAGTGGCAGCCTAAATATCACAAATAACAATGACAACTTAAGTATTAAAGATATTGCACTTAAGTTTTCTGGCGACTTAAACCAGCAGCAATTACAGCTTGATTGGCAAGGTGATATTGCTGGAAAATTAAAGTTATCAAGTCAGTGGCATCAAACATTAAATCAATGGCAAAGCACGATAGAAGAAGCAGCCCTAACTTATCAGCAAGTCACTTTCCGCAACAATCACAATTTTTCATTTAATTTAAACCTAGAAAAACAACAGTTACTGATAGGGAAACATTGCTGGCAAGGTACAGGTCTTGACCTTTGTTTCCCTGAAAATATGACTATTGGTAAATCAGGTAATGTAGTACTAGGTCTAAACTTGGATTTATCGTTATTAGATGAATTAGTTTTACCCAAAGGAGTACAACTACAAAACACAGTTTCAGGTGAACTAAAAGCCCAGTGGTCACCTACACAAGCAATATCGGCACAGGCTGATTTCATTTTGTCAGCAGGTAATATAACCGTCAATAACGAATATAATGAACAGAAAGTGAGCCAATGGCATCATGGTAGTTTTTCGTTTAACGTAAACGAAAGCGAATTAACCAGTCAATTCAAGTTACATGATTTGCAAGAACAAGCCATTATCAATATCGACTCAACAATTTACTTTTCGGATGGTTTCCCAATCGATGCAAAAATAGCATTTACTGATTTTAATATACAACCTTTTCAAGCGTTTATTCGTAACATGGTTAACTTACAAGGTTATGTAACTGCTGAATTATCCGTTGATGGACCAATAAAGTCACCTTTGATAAATGGTAATGTAGCACTCAACCGTGGCCAATTACTATTAAGCCAAACCCCTAATAAGTTAGAAGATATAAGTGCTGAAGTTCAAATAAATAATAATCAAGCAAAAGTGCTCGGTAATTTTTTCATAAAAAACAACCAAGCTACGTTAAATGGACAACTTGCTTGGCAAGACGATTTTAAGATGAATATAGACCTTTACGCTAAACAACTGCCGTTAGTATTTCCACCACAGTTAGTCATGAATGTATCACCAAGAATAAATTTTTCATTCAAAGAAAAAGCACTTACCATAAGTGGCATACTTAATGTGATAGAAGGAAATTATAATATTGAAAAGCTCCCGCAAGGTAGTATCGACCTCAGTGATGATGTCATTATTATTAATGATCTAGGCAACGAGATATTAAAAAATAAATCTACATTCGCTATCAACACCAACGTCAGTCTCAATATCGCAAAGGAATTCATCGTTTCCGGGCAGGGATTAGAAAGTAATTTATTTGGTCAATTACAGGTAACTCAACAGCAAAGAAACCCATTACAGCTTTTTGGTAACATTCAGTCGACAAAGGGAACCTACCAAGCCTATGGACAAAAACTCACTATCGACAAAGGGGAGATAACGTTTAACGGCCCTCTCAGCAACCCTTATTTTAACTTGCGCGCTAGTAGACACATTAAAGCTGAAGATATTAACGTTGGGCTGAAGATAACGGGTTTAGCTGACGCCTTAAATATGCGGTTATTCTCCACACCGACAATGGAAGCTCCTGAGATGCTATCATATTTAGCTCGAGGTAGAGGTTTAGACTCGGGGGGGGGCAGTAGTACCGCAGCAGCCAGTATGCTGATTGGTTTTGGCGTGACTAATAGTGTCGGCCTATTTGATCAAATAGAGAAAATCCCCCTTATTAGCAATATTGCTGTGGATACCGAGGGCGAAGGCGATACAACACAAGCAACCATAAGTGGGTATGTTGGTAATCGTGTCTACTTAAAGTATGGTATAGGCGTATATGAACCCATTAATGAGTTAACAGTGAGACTCTATTTACTTAACCGATTATGGTTGGAAATTGTTAGTGGCATTGAGCAATCGAGCGATATTTATTACTCGTTTGATATTGATTAATAAATAGGTAATGAGGGAAGGCTCTTAAAAGTAAAAAGTATTTTTTACCTTAGCAACGCTAGCGACAAGTTATATTCAACAGGATTATTGACCCCCGTTAAATATAACCTTACAAGTTCAAGAGGCTCTCACGTTTAGCTGTGTATGCCAGCAGAGCAAGTTAAGGTGAGCCTAAACACTCAAGCGGGTAAAAATAATATTATTTATCCCGATAGTGAAGCATAACTTCGCCACAGACATTTCCAACAGTAACCTCTTCTACCGTATGATAATCGACATGTTTAAAGAACTCTTTAAATTTCCCTGAAGTAGCATATACTGCAACACCTTCACTATCAGGATGCTCATCTAGCACGGTATTAACCGCCGCCATTAAATAGTGACCAAAACCATGTTGCTGATGCAGAGGGTGGATTGCGATAAATGACAGGAAATGAAAAACCTTTAATGGCACTGCAGCCAATACTGTTTGTTCTTTTTGCATCATTTGTTTAGTACTAAAGTAACCTGCATTTAATAACATTTTGAGACGCCAATGCCAAAAGCGATCACTGGCAAGGGTTTCATCAGGGCTATTAATACAGGCAACACCAACCATAGTTTCACCTAAGTACAAACCAATCATAGGTTGTTTTGCTTGCCAAAAAGCATTGAGCTCTTCTCTAATAGCACCACGAAGGCGTTGTTCATAATCCTCTTTATCGCTATTGAAGATATCCAAAAAAACAGGATCATCATGATAAGCTTGGTATAAAAGTGATGCTGCTAACTTCAACTCATGAGCACTTAAATAAGTCGCTCTAATTTTAACGTCTTGGTTTATTTTACTTTCAACACTACTTTCTACCGATACTGTATCAATCATTATAATTTCCTACTCTGGCGGTGGGTTGTTTTTTAATCTAACGTCCACCATAACAGTATAATTTCAAATAGGTCAAATATAATAAATTTTATACTGATAACAACCGAATTTAAGATAAAAAAATACCTCGCTTTGCGAGGTACTTTATAAAATTAGTATTGAATTAAATAATACGTGATAATTAATTAGCTTTAACTTTTTCTACTTTGGAATAATCACCGCCATTACCTGTTTCGACTAGTTTACCGTTGATAAACTGTAGGTAGGTACATTCGTCTTTGGTGGTTAAACCATCTTTATGTTTCCGCTGTGTACGGTAATATAAAACACGTACCGTATTCTCGCCATCGGCGTAAGTTTCTGAAAAATCTGAAACTCCTAACTTTTCTTGCATATCCATAAAAGAAGCGCCCAGTTGAACTTTAGCAATTTTTTTACGGTTTTTATAAGTACGGTCTTCACTATCACCAACAAAACCATGGTCAATGCCATCATCATTTATTTTAACGACACAGCCAGATAGTGTCATAGCTAATGGTGCAGCAATAAGTAAAGCAATTATTGATTTTTTCATGTTTAATATTTCCTAGAGGTACAATGTAATAATTATAATAATTCTTTATTCTCCAAAGCAAATAACAAGCCAAAAACATAAACATTTGAATTAATTACGCTTTTTAAATTCAACTTATGAAGTTAGAGACATTTTTAGTTATTTTGGCTAAAATATAGTTAATTACCTTAATTATATTGAAATCAGTAAGTAAAATGACAATTATCGATGAAATTTTAATCTGTGCAAATCAGCTTGCGAATGCAGGTAAAAAGCCTACAGTCGCTTTAGTCAAAGCAAAGCTAAGCCAACCAGCCCCATTACCTACGTTAATAACAACGCTAAAAAGCTGGCAACATCAACCTGATTTTATTACGCCTATGAACAATGACGTACCGTTAAGCAATGATGATGCTTCGAGCAAAGACACAGCAGCCTTACTTGAATCTTTACTTAAGGATGGTTCAATCAAAAAAGTCATTCAGCAATCCTTAGAATCAGAGTTAACGGTAATAAAAAGTGAGTTATCTGATATGAAATTACTCATCAATGACTTAACGAAGCAATTGAATGAAAAATAGTAGCAATGCTACTTTTGTTCCTGTTACTTATCACTCAACAAGGTTTTCGGCTTTAGTTGACTTATAAAGTCAACTAAAGAGTCGCTGAGTTTTTTATGTGGCTTACAGCCAACGCGTTCAACCCAAACTTCTCCACTAATATTGTCTATAGATACAATCATGTCCTCTTCATCTGTAACAGCAAAAAAGACAGTCTCAGCTAGCTTTAGCCTTTGTTTCATTAAAATATGACCAATGATGTTTTCTTGTAGTCTTTCAAAGTCTTCAGCATTCCAAGCAAATAACAGCGATAACTCACCTTCATCACACTGAGCTTCAATATCACCACTGAAAATTGAAGTGAAATACGTTTTTATATCCTGATGCAATTCAATGCCTAAAGCAGATTCAACATTAGTAAAAGAAAACGATTCCTCTTGGTCATCCGTCACCTGTTCACTATCCATTGACACTGGTTGCCAGTAATGGAGGTTAGCATCATGTGGACCCAACTCACATGGAGATAGCCATTGCTCGTCATGTTCTATTGTAGGAAGGTGCCCAAATTGCTCAATGTATTGTTCGCTATAGTTTTTACTAAATGTTAAAAGCGTTTGAACTAAAGTTTTATTTGTAGATGTCATAAAAAGAAAAGATCCTTTAAAATAGCGTGATACTAGTTCACTACTGAAAAATTTATGGCCAATTATCAAAATGCAACCCAACTCAGCAAGTTAACACTGGGTAAAAGTACACAATATTGCAGCGAATATACCGCAGATTTACTACAAGGAGTACCTAGAAGTTTAAATAGGGATGACTTATCACTAAATCAAAACAATTTACCTTTTGTTGGTGAAGATGTTTGGTATGGTTATGAACTTTCATGGCTCAATAATAAGGGTAAACCAGTCGTTGCCGTGGCTGAATTTCGTTTTGCTTGTACCAGTGAAAATATTGTTGAATCAAAATCGTTCAAACTTTATTTAAATAGCTTTAATCAAACACGTTTTAACAGTGTTAAAGAGGTTGAAGGTATATTAGTTAAAGACCTATCAAAGATAGCTGGTGTAAAAGCAAGTGTAAGTTTATTTGGTGTTGATCACTGCCCTGCCCTCGATATTGCCAAAAATACAGATAATTGTTTTTGCATTGATGGGGAAGATATCAGCATAGATAACTATCAATATGATGCACAATTACTTGCTATGGCACAAGATAAAACACAAGACGATGCAATTGAAGAGCATTTAGTTAGCCATCTATTAAAATCTAACTGTTTAATAACTAATCAACCAGATTGGGCAAGTGTCTACATCCACTACCGTGGTAAGGCAATAAACCATTCGGTGATTCTAAAATATTTAATATCTTTTCGCCAGCACAATGAGTTTCATGAACAATGTGTCGAAAGAATATACTGTGATTTACAACAATTCTGCCAACTTGATGAATTAACTGTTTTCGCACGTTACACCAGACGAGGTGGATTAGATATTAATCCATTTAGAAGTAGTCACATTGAAAAAGCCCCCTTTGCTAGAACCCTGCGCCAGTAACTTACATAAGCTAGCCTCATAAGAAGTAGTCATTAAGGCGTATTTATATCAAACTAATTAATACGCTCTAATGGTGAGGGTAAGCCAATTATTTCTTTTGTGGGAAGTCGACACCTGTCCAAACTTTAAAAAAGGCTTTTTGCTTTTCATTTGCTTTTGCCATAGGTATTATTTTTAACTTATTCTTAGGGATTTCTGCAAGTTGTACCGTAGCGGTTCTTAACTTGTCCCTTCGAAAGTAGGTAATAGTAATACTTTGTTTAGGTTTAAAGTCTTTTAAACGATTTTCAATTTCCTTGTTAGCCAAACGTAAGCCATCAATAGCGATAATAATATCATCTGTCGTCATACCTGCATGCCATGCAGGACTATTCTTTTCTACCGATGAAACACTTAATCCATGAGTATTTGGCTTGGTTTTAAGACCCGTCCACACTTTCGATTTTGTACTCGATTCATCATTAATATTCTTACCATAACTCATCTCCAAACCGGCTTGGGCCAATAAAAGCCTAAAATCTATGCCTGTTGTACCTTCAATATTCTCTTGCCACCAAGCTTGATAGTCCTCACCCGTTATCTGCTCTAATATATTTAACACATCTTCTTCTTGATAACTTTTTGGTAAGCGGTGTTGCTGATAGAGGAGATTATGTACATTGCGATAACTTTTCGACAATGCCGTTTTGGTTAAAATATCAAAATCAAGTAACCAAGAGGCTAAAAAACCTTCTGCATAAATATTTACACTATGGTTGTTCCCATAATCGCCTCCCTCACTTATCCAGGCATCAAAACTTGCTTGTGCGACACTTTGACTTGTTGTACCGGGTTTATGACGATGAGCCGTAATACGTTTCGCTAGTGTCGTAAAAAACTCATCTGTTGTCATTAAGTTACCCCGCAATAAAAGCTGATATTGCAAATAACTGGTAGAGCCTTCAACTAACCATAATAAACTAGAATAATTTTCTTGTTGGTAATCATAAGGTACTAGACCTTGCGGGCGGTACTGCTTAACATTCCATGTATGAACAAATTCATGGGCCGCAACAGCAATAAAACTAAGGTAATCTTTGCGGGTAGAAAATTTAAAGCGAGAGCGTTGAATGATGGTTGAATTAACATGTTCTGTAGCACCACGTGCACCACTTGTTGCATGCACCATAAATACATAACGTTTAAAAGGATACCCCTGCCAAATATGTTTGCTTTGCTTTACCAAAATTTGTAAGTCTTTAACCATCTTCGCACTATCAAAATTACCTTCTCCCCAGATAACTAATTCATACTGGCGACTATCAACACTAAACTGATGATGTTCGTTAATACCGGTTTCAATGGGAGAGTCTACTAATTGGTCATAGGTACTTGCAATAAACTGATGCTCATTGGCACCAGTTTCAAGTCCTGAAAAACTTCGCCATTCATTAGGTACGATTAACTGCACTTCATGTGCTAAGCCTCGGCTTACATTACTGTACATAACAACTGAAGAGCTATCTAAAAAGGCATGACTATCATCAATATGACGAGTTCTTTTTGCCAGTTGATTTGCATAGACTTGGTAAGATAATATGATTTTTTTATTTTCCGTGTCCTGTACTTGCCAAGTACTTTTATCTGTTTTTTCCCAACTAAGTACATTACCATAACTATCTTTAGCACTGAACTCACGAATACCATTAGCTAAATTTAACGTTTGATATCTACCGGTACGCCATGTCGGTAGGTGAAAGTTGATATGATTCTTATTCACTCTTTCAAATTTAAGCTCCACAAGTGCTAAATGGTGCTCTGGTTGCTCGATATTAATGTTGATTTTTACACTTGCATTAGCGGATATCAGCTGTGAAAAAAATAGCGAGATTGCTATTATTAGTTTGAATTTATAGTTAAACATGCGAGTACGTTCTCTTATTATGGGTATATAAAGTTGTTACGCTATGGTCGTGCTATTTTAGCAATGAAGAAATACTATTAAAAGTTACTATAGAGCAATGAAAGTGATTTATTTTCATTCTCATACTGATAAATAACATTTTTATGTTATAAAGTGTCTTATACTAAGGGCAATGAAATAGTTACAAACAATTTATCAAAAGAAATGGCTGCAAATAAAATATCAGTCATATTATTTACGCTATTAAACACTCAACATTCCTCGATATTAAGGATTAATTGGTTTTATGAATGACAGTTCTGTTGCTCAAAAGCAACTAGTTGCACTAAAAAGAAAGCTTGATACTGCCATCGAGTCTCGTAGTTCACTAGAAGATAATTTTAATCTGCAATCAAATCTGCTCATTCAATTTATTAGTAAATTAACACTAATATCTAAAGGTATTGATCTCGAACTAGATAATCGCCTAGCGCAACTGCGTACTTTATTCACCAAATCAGCCCCCTTTGCTGACATTGAAGAAAAAGTCACCGTTATATCAAAGTTATTGCAACAGCATAGTATTACCAATGAGAAAAATATTTCTCATATGCATGAACAATTTACCCAAGCGGGTGAAAGCTTACAAAAAATAAATGGTTTGCCTGGTAATATGCGCAGAGATCTACGGGCAATGTTAACAGAAGCTAAAGACAGTAAAGATGCATTAATTCAATATATTCCGTTACTACGTAAACTATTAACCTTTTATGATCATGCCCTAAAAGCTAAACACTCTACGCCGACAAAAGGTCTTTTGCAGCCGCCAGAAATTATTACTTCAGCGAATAAGAGAGACAAAGCTAATGATGCAACAGCTTTTGATTCAAGTGTGCTTGAAAAAATATCAGAATCGCTAAGTTCACTACCGTTATCTACAGAGCATACCAACGATTTATTGGCTATTAAGAAAAAATTAATGACTGATCAATCAAGTGATGCGGTATTGCTTCATCTTATCAATATTTTCGATGTTATTGTTGCTGACTTTAAAGATGAGCAAAATAGTGCTAAAAACTTTTTAACTAACCTAAGTGCTACACTAACTACCGTTCAAACTGCGGTTAAAGAGACTATCACCTCACAGAAAAGCTCCCAGCTTATTAATGACAAAATCAATCAAAAGCTGCAAGGTCAATTGATTGATATGACAGATAGTGTCGAAAAAGCATTATCCTTAAATCAAGTAAAAGAAGACATAAATGATAAACTGCAGTTTATTGCAAGTACGTTAGAACAAAAATCAAAATTTGAACAACAAAGTCATCAATTACTCGTAAAGAAACTCAATGAGATGTCAGAAAAAGTTGATATACTTGAAAAACAGAGTGAAATATTTGAAGAAAAGCTTGTTGAGCAGCAAAGAAAAAGTATGCAAGATGCATTGACAAAGCTTGCGAACAGGGCTTCATTTGATGAATATTTTGCTAAGTCTATGGTACGATTTCATCATAAACCCTTTCAACTTGCTCTTGTTGTAATTGATATAGATGACTTTAAAAAGATTAACGACACCTATGGCCATACTGCAGGTGATAAAACACTACAAGTGATTGCTAATACTATTGTAAAAAATGTCAGTAAAGACGTTTTTGTTGGTCGCTATGGTGGTGAAGAATTTGTTTTAATTTATTCTAAAGTCCAAGAAAAAGAGTTAACTGCAGAGTTAAACACGCTTAATAAATATGTAGCTCGACTACCTTTTAAATTTAAAAACAATAAAGTGAGCATTACGCTTTCTATTGGTGCTACTCATATAAGAGCTGATGATAATATACATATAGCTTTCGAACGTGCTGATCAAGCAATGTACAAGGCGAAAAAACAAGGTAAAAACCAAGTTATTTATACTAAATAATGATATAGATAACTATTCAAGCACAACCCTCTACACCTCATCACATAGTTGTTGTTTCATCATAATACTTTGACAATCAATATGAAAGGAGTCACTAATGCATACTCAAATCAACCCAGTGGGTAATATGAACTTGTTATCGCAGGCTGAAGTAGATCAATTACAACAATCGGCTAGTAGTAACTTATATAAGCTTTATCGAAACTGTTCTCTCGCTGTGCTTAACGCTGGCTCTAATACTGATGACGCTGAAGAAATTTACCAAAAGTACCTTTCATTTGAAATCCACGTATTAAGGCGAGAACGTGGTGTTAAAATCGATTTAACGAACCCACCAACTCATGCTTTCGTTGATGACAAAATTATTAGAGGAATTAGAGAACACCTTTCAGCTGTATTACGTGACATTCTATTTCTTCATAACAGATACAGAACAATACCAAATACATCAGAAGAGATTACTGATGCTGCATTTGATATCCTAAGAAATGCAAACGTTATCTTGCCCGAAACAGAGCCAAATTTAATTACTTGCTGGGGCGGCCATTCAATCAATCAAATTGAGTACAAGTATACTAAAGATGTTGGTTATCAACTTGGCTTACGTGGATTTAATATATGCACAGGCTGTGGTCCTGGCGCTATGAAAGGACCAATGAAAGGTGCAACAATTGGCCACGCTAAGCAACGTATTAAAGAAGGACGTTATATTGGCTTGACCGAGCCAAGCATTATTGCTGCTGAGCCACCAAATCCAATAGTGAATGAACTGGTTATCATGCCTGATATTGAAAAACGTTTAGAAGCATTTGTTCGCATGTCTCATGGCATTATAATTTTCCCTGGTGGAGCAGGTACCGCTGAAGAGCTGCTTTACATTTTGGGTATTATGCTCAACGACAACAACTCAGCGCAACAGTTACCTATTATTTTAACTGGCCCTGCTAGCGCAATTGAATACTTTAATGAAATAGATGCCTTTATCGGTGCCACACTCGGAAAAAAAGCACAATCGTTATACAAGATAGTCGTAGATGATGCCGTTGAAGTTGCCCAATTAATGAAACGCGGCCTTGATCAGGTACTAGCACATAGAAAAGAAACAGGTGATGCGTATCATTTCAACTGGTCTCTTATGATAGCGGATGATTTTCAACACCCATTTGAGCCAACACATGAAAACATGGCTAACTTAAACATCAGCCCTGACCTTCCTACCGCTGAGCTCGCGGCAAATTTACGCCGTGTATTTTCAGGCATAGTCGCAGGAAATGTAAAGTCAGGAGGGATTAAAGCAATTAGAGAATTTGGGCCATTTGAAATATCGGGAGACAAGAGAATAATGTCTTTAATGGATAAACTACTTGCTTCATTTGTCAAACAACAACGTATGAAGTTACCTGGTAGCAAATACATCCCATGTTATAAAGTTATTGAGAGTTAACATTGGCCGCTCACTTAATACTTATTGACGCTCTAAATTTAATACGTCGTATATACGCCGTACAAGAGCGTCCTTTTGCACAAATAAAACAGCAACACGATGATAATCTTTCTGCCAGTACGTTAAAACAAGTCTTGTTCAATACACAACAGACATCTGTAAACGCTTTGACAAAAATTATTAACCAACTAGAGCCAACACATGCACTGGCTGTATTTGATAGTCAACAACCTTGCTGGCGTTATAAATTGTTTGAAGGTTATAAAAAAGGCAGAAAAAAAATGCCAGAACACCTCGCAAACAAACTAACAGCCATACAAGATGCCTTCATGGAGCAAGGCGTTGACTCATTAACCTCCGACGAGGATGAAGCCGATGATCTTATTGCAACATTAGCAGTAAAAATGGCGTTTCACGGTCAAAAAGTTACTATTATTTCCACAGATAAAGGCTTTTTACCGCTCTTAAGTCCTAACATTCACCTTTATGATTATTTTAATCGCCGTTATTTGGATGAAGAACATGTGCAAAGTAAATTTGATGTGAAATCTTCCCAACTGATAGATTTTTGGACCTTGACTGGTGACAATACTAACAAAATTGAGGGAGTAAGCGGTATTGGTCACGTTAACGCCGCTAAATTACTTAATCAATATGGTTCAATCAAGGCAATACTTAATGCGAAAGATTTAAAAGCTTCACTCGCCGAGAAGTTAACACAAAGCCACGCATCAATGGATTTAGCAAGAAAGCTATTAACCTTGAAGAAAGATATACCTTTAGGTTTTAATTTAAAAGATATCCGCTTAACAACGCCTTCACCTGCCCCCGAAATTAATGGTAATATAATTGCCATTAATGCTGACAGAAGCTAAAGCTAGAAAGATAAATAACTATGAATAAAAAAGTAATCGGCCGAATTTTACTCGCGCTAACGGTTTATGCCATTTTTGTTGCCCTCGTTGTTACCTTTTATGATGATAGTCCAGATCAAATGAAATGGGATGATAGAGAGGCTTATAACCGCCAGTTCATTGCAAAAATAAAACTAGACAACTTCACTTTTGAACAAGCGTTAACCCAATTAGGAAGTCCTGATATCACTGAAGCGAGAACGGTTGATGAAGTAAACTATCAAGTAATGTTTTATCGCACTCAACACGTAAAATCAGATGGTATAACCACCCAAGATGAGTGCACTTTTTTACTCTTTGTTAACGGTACACTTAAAGAAATAGGTTTAGGGGATCATTACCCTGAGGACTGGGGCATTATCAAAAACCATCTCAGTATAGGTAAAAACCTGCCAACTATAGACTAAAGTCAGATTGCTACTCATTAGCTAACCCCCTACTATCACTTGTTGAGTTGTCACCCCCGATAATTTTATTTTCGAGGGTGACACTGAAAACTTTCAAGCTCGCATACATAGTATTACCATGATATAAAACACCCAACAAACTACTGGGCAGACCACTTGGTCTCTCAGCTATGTATACGCAATTAAATGTATATCGTCGTTAACTAACATTGATAACTGGCGATGTATTACCCCTAAAGTATTATAACAAGGTGAACTTAATGACTAAACAAACCATCACGGTAATTCCAGGCGACGGCATTGGACCAAGCATTATCGATGCCACCATTAAAGTATTAGATAAAGCTGGCTGTAATTTTGACTATGAATTTGCAGATGCTGGATTAACCGCCTTAGAAAAGCATGGTGAGTTAGTACCTGAAGAGACTATAAACCTTATAGAGAAAAACAAAGTTACTTTAAAGGGTCCGTTAACGACGCCAGTTGGTGAAGGTTTTACTTCAATCAACGTAACTTTACGTAAGCAATTTAAGTTATACGCAAACCTTCGTCCTGTATTGTCATTTAAAGGGACAAAAGCACGTTACGAGAACATAGATATTCTTACCGTTCGTGAGAATACACAGGGTATGTACTCTGGCGCTGGCCAAGTCACTTCTGAAGATGGCAATGAAGCACAAGCTATGAGCATAATTACCCGTGAAGGTGCTGAAAAAATACTAACCTTCGCCTATGAAACAGCTAAAAAAGAAGGTCGTAAAAAAGTAACTGCTGTTCATAAAGCAAATATTTTGAAATCAACTTCAGGTTTATTTTTAAAGGTTGCCCGTGAAGTTGCCCTGCGTTATCCAGAGATTGAATCAACCGAGATGATTGTTGATAACTGTTGTATGCAATTAGTTATGAACCCTGAGCAGTTTGATGTGATCGTAACAACCAACCTGTTTGGTGATATTTTATCTGACTTATGTGCAGGTTTAGTTGGCGGACTTGGTATGGCACCCGGCGCTAATATTGGTGAAGACTGTGCGATTTTTGAAGCAGTACACGGCAGCGCACCTGATATTGCAGGTAAAAACTTAGCAAACCCTACTTCAGTTATTTTAGCTGCTATTCAAATGCTAGAATACTTAGATATGGGTGATAAAGCTGAAAATATCAGAGCTGCTATTACCGATGTTATCGCTACAGGCGACAGAACAACTGGTGATTTAGGAGGCACTCATGGTACGACTGACTTTACTGAGGCCGTACTTGAGAGGTTATAGCTAGTCCTTACTAAATATTCGTAAACAAAAGCCCTCAAGTTTATTAAACTTGAGGGCTTTTTTATTGGTATTAAATTGAGATACTAATAACTACTCTTTACTAGCCAGAGGTGCTGGAGACAATAAGCGCGCATGTACAGTTACTTCTTCGCGGTCATAATAAAGGTGTTTTGCATAAAGTTCATACTTCAGATTATGTAAAGCAAATGCATCTTTAATACTTTGTAAATCGTTAGCAACTTGTTGGTAACGACCTTTCATAGGCAGTTTTAAGTTAAACATAGCTTCTTTACAATGACCATGTAATAACCATTCACTCATCAACTTAGCGACTCGCTGCGGCTTCTCAATCATGTCGCACACCAACCAATGTACATTTTTCTTCATTGGTAGGTATTTAAAGCCGTCCATCATCTTATGTTTTACTTGTCCCGTTTCCATTAGAGATTCAGCCATAGGACCGTTATCAATTGCCGTTACCATCATACCACGACGTACTAATTGGTAGGTCCACCCACCTGGGGCTGAGCCTAAGTCAACAGCATTCATCCCAGATGTTAAACGTGTATCCCATTCATCACGAGGAATAAAATATAAAAAGGCTTCATCAAGCTTTAAGGTAGAGCGACTTGGTGATGCACTAGGAAATTTTAATCGAGGGATGCCCATAACATGCGGCGAGCTATTACGAGCTAATGAAAAGCCTAAAATAACTTCTTGCCCGCTTAGGAAAAGCGCATGTAAAATAGCGCCTTCAGGATCATCCGCTGAATTATTACCTTTTTGTGTAAGCACTTTATTTTTACGTAAAGCCTGTCGTAAAGGTACAGAGAGTTTTCGACAAAATTTACTTAACGATTTACCATCGTTGTCGTCAGCCATTTCCATGCGTAGGTCGCTGTATTGCCAGTCATTACCCAGAGCTTCAGTAATCGCTTCTACACGATTATAGTCAGGAAGGTCTATTTTATCAGTTACTGTCACAAACCACTGACGAGCAAAAATTAGTCGCTTAAGAGGCAGCTTATTCATTAAAGCTTCACCGTGCTCACTATTATGTAAGTGGAAAAAAACTAACCCTTGGTTTTTCTTTAACTCTAAATAGCCATACATTTCATTCCAAGCTGCTTTTTCTTGGATTTCTGCACCACACTCTTTTTCAAAGCCAGGTCGACAGAATAATACGATGGAAGTCATATGTGTTTTACCTTCTATATCTAACGCTCACCTCTATCAGAGTACAAATGTAAGCGTATTAACACGACAAAAAATGTCGTTAAAAATTATTTTTACCTTCTAGCGCTAACAATAGCCAAGCGAGCGCAAAAGAAATACCACCAAAAGGTGTTAACTTACCGATAACAGCAAGTTCAAAAAAAGACTTAATATATATTGTGCCGCAAAAACATAATATTCCAACGGCAAAGGAAATACTTGCAACAAGTAATACCTTTGAGGGCTTAGTTGTCTGCAACCAAACCAGTGTAGCTAATAACGCAAGAGTATGAATAAATTGATATTGCAATGCTGTTGCTAAGCTAGATTGCACATTACTAGGCAGTGTTTGACCACCGTGCGCTAGCCAAGCGCCGAATAGTACAGAAAAACAGCCACTGATACCAACAATAATCATCAGGCATTTAAGTAAAATAGCCATACTATTCAATTTTTGCCTTTGTTGCTGATCCATATGAGTAGATTTCATCATTTTCCTCACCTTAAGTGTTATTGGTGGTAGTCAACTGGTCAATAAACAACACAATTTCTTCAACGGCAGTATTCATGTGTTCCCGCTGAGTAAAACCAGACTTAACTCTTGGTTTTAGACTGTGGTCGCCGTCTTCTAAAAATATGCATTGGCAATGTTCAGCAAGTTGATAACCGATGATTTCAGCTTTATTCCCCAAGGTATCACGGTCACCTTGTACAATTAGAACTGGCTTATTAGCATTAACTAAAGGCTCAAGGCGAAGTTTATCTGGCTTTTTGGCCGGGTGAAATGGGTAACCTAAGCAAAAAACACCGGAGATTTTATTGAGTAAATGAGGTGCTAACTCATCAGGGCCTGCCGTTAAAGTCGCTGCAACACGAGATCCCATCGACTTACCACCAATAAATAGGGGTAATTCATTACTTGCCAATTGCTTAACTACATAACCGATTACATCTTCATAACAAACTAACAGTTTCGGCATTCTATCAGGGGGATATTTGATCCCTGTCAGTGTCCTCTTATCCATAAAAGGAAAATTAAAGCGTAAAACATTAATGCCTGCACCATTCAGTAACAAAGATATCTCATCCATAAATTCATGCGACATATTAGCACCCGCGCCGTGAGCAAATATAACCTGCGCTTTTGCGTTTACTACAGTATTCGATAGCATATTGATTTTAGTGCCATCTTCTTTAATGATTATTTCTTCAAACTTCATTAGTTTATCTGCCCATCAGTAATTTGCTCTTGCTCTGCTTCAACCATATCTAACATCCACTGCCTAAAGGCGGTAATTTTACCTATATCTTTTTGATTTTCACGACAGACGATGAAGTAGGCATTCTTACTGACTAAAACATCATTAAAGGGACATACTAAACGTCCGGAATCAATATCAGGCTTAGCTAAAACACTATAAGCTAACGCAACACCTTGTCCATAAAGAGCCGCCTGTAATACCATCGCAGAATGACTAAAAATAGGCCCATGGTTGACGTTAGTTCCTTTTACTCCGACTTGTTTGAACCAGCGCTTCCAATCTTTACGTGACGTATCATGCAATAAGTTATGCTCTGATAAATCACCTAAAGATAAAAGAGGTGGTTTACCATTAGCGGCATTTTCTTGCACTAACAATGGTGAACATACAGGTATGAGGTATTCGGTATGCAATTTATCCGCATGAATATTAGGCCAACGACCTCGACCATAATAAATAGCGACATCTACATCTTCAGTAAGTGAGTTCTCAGGTTGATCAACAGCTTTGATTCTTACATCAATATCAGGATGTAAAGCATTAAATGCAGTTAACCTTGGTACTAACCATTGAATAGCAAAGCTTGCCTGTGAACTAACCGTTATTGCTCCTTTAGCACCACGTGCTAGAAGCCGTTCAGTCGCTTCATGTAAAGATGTAAATATGTCTTTTATATCCAAATAATAAGATTGCCCTTCTTCTGTGAGTAATAAGGCTCGATTTTTTCGCATAAACAATTTAATGCCTAAATGCTCTTCTAAAGATTTAATTTGATGACTTATTGCAGCCTGCGTTACAAAAAGTTCTTCTGCAGCTCTGGTAAAGCTGAGCTGCCTTGCTGAGGCGTCAAAAGCTCGCAAAGCGTTTAGTGGAGGGAGTCTATTAGCCAAAAGTCACCTGAAATATTCAATACAATTTATATTATGCAGTAAAGTACTGCATAAAAACTTACAAACGAAGCATAACAATTAATCATTAGTTTTTCTAATGAACAACATTAATTTAAGTCATTTTATTTTTCAAGTCAACATGCGTACTATTCACACCGTAGATGAAGGACATCATCTCAACGTTTTATGAAACTCAGGTACGGCGTGTGCTCCCAACCCACACGCTTTATTTTGAAGAGTAAAACCAGCGCGAGAAAAGGTCCTAATATATCTACAGGGAATTAAATTATTATTATTAGGTCATATACAGGACAAAAACATGAAACAAAGCATCAAAAAAACTAACGTATTAATCGCATTATTAGCCACTACATTATTCAGTACCGTAGCCGCTGCTGCCGTACCAAAAGCCGCACTTGTTAAAGTTGAACCAGTTTCTCAAACTCAACTAACAATTGCTGCACATAACAGCATACAGGTGTCTTTAGCACCAGTTAAAATCACCTATAAGCAGCTGCCTATTAGCTCTGACCTTGCAAAACAAAAGCAATCAGCCAATCGAAATAAGTTTGTTACCTTAACTAAAGCAAGTTTAATTGCTGAATAGTTAGATTGAGCTACACTGTGTAAAGCAATGCTAAGCACAGTGGGTATCAATCAATATGATTGTTCCTGTTATCTTGCATGTTAACATATTTCAAAATGCTCGCACATTTACTGAAGTAAGGTTTTAGCGATTAAAACCTAAAATAAAAAAGGTGTCCTAGGACACCTTTTTTGTTGCTCAAAATTCGACTCACACCTAGTTTACTAAGTAAAAATAGATAACCACTGAGCTTATAAGTACTAATCTGTAATAAGTGGCGTAAAACCTTTCACTACATCATCTAAGGCCTTCATTTGAGCTAAATATGGTGCTAACTTATCCAGTGGTAATGCACAAGGTCCATCACACTTTGCTACCGATGGATCAGGGTGTGCTTCTATAAAGAGCCCTGCTATACCGATTGCCAAACCACTACGCGCTAATTGTGCAGCTTGAGCACGACGACCATCAGCACTATCACTGCGACCACCTGGTTTTTGTAAAGCGTGCGTTGCATCAAATATCACAGGAGCGTAGTTTTTCATTTCGTCCATTGCTAACATATCAACAATCAAATTGTTATAACCATAACAGCTGCCGCGCTCACACAAGATAATATTCTCATTTCCAGCTTCTGAAAATTTGGTAATAATGTGCTTCATTTCATGGGCAGCAAGAAATTGTGGCTTTTTAACATTTATAATTGCGCCGGTTTTAGCCATTGCGACAACAAGGTCTGTTTGCCTAGCTAAAAATGCAGGTAGTTGGATAACGTCAACGACTTCACTTACTGGTTGTGCTTGGTAAGACTCATGAACATCGGTAATAATTGGAACATTAAACGTAGACTTAATTTCTTCAAATATTTTTAGACCTTCATCTAAACCAGGTCCTCGGTAAGAGTTAACTGAGGAGCGATTTGCTTTATCAAATGATGCCTTAAAAACATAAGGGATACCAAGTTTTTGAGTGACTTCAACATAGTGCTCAGCAATCTTCATTGCTAGATCTCGTGACTCAAGCACATTCATACCACCGAATAGTACGAATGGTTGCTCATTCGCAACTTCAATACCTTTAACGTTAACTGATTTAATTGTCATCATTTCTTCCTAAAAAAGTGTTTCTAACAGTAATGTATTTCACACGCCTCTTTATTTAATAAAGTATTAATAAAAAGTACGATAGATGTATTAGCTAATAGCTATAAAAATTATCGAAATACACTTTTGATGCTAAATAAAAGCCCGTTCTAGAATAAAGCATCAAATCTAAGTGGTATGAATCAATTTGAAGGAAAAAGCACAGAGTTGATGACTATCAATGAGTACTTTTGACACATAAATTGTTTTATACCGCAACGAGGTGATGCTTTATTAACTATATGAAAAGCTAACTACCTATAATTCGTAATAATTGTCCACACATCCATGCCATATATGTACCTAGGGCATAACCTAGTACAGCAAGTAATACACCTACAGGTGCTAATGATGGATGGAAAGCAGAAGCAATAACCGGCGCTGATGCAGCGCCACCAATGTTAGCTTTACTACCTACCGCTAAATAAAAGATTGGCGCTTTAATGAGTCGGCCAACAACAAATAATAAAACGACGTGTATTGCCATCCAAATTAAACCAATAACAACATACTTAGGCGCTTCTGCAATTTGGGTAATATCCATGTGTAAACCTATGGTTGCAACAAGAATATATAAGAAACTACTGCCAACTTTAGATGCACCTACCGACTCAAGCTGTCTTACTCTGGTAAATGATAAAGTTAAACCAATAGAAGTAACTAAAACGATAATCCAAAATAACTTACTGTGTAAACTGAATTTTTTTAGGTCAGGGAAGTTTTGCTGGAAGAATGGCACCAGTAAATCAGCGGCGAAATGGGCAAAACCAGCAGCACCAAAAGCGATTGCTATAATAAGCATAAAGTCTTTTAACTCAGGTGTGCGCTTGTTCTCTTTTTCAAACGCTTCAACATCAGCAATTAATTTGTCGATTCCCGAGGTATCTGCACCACTTTTCGCATCGATGGCTTTATGATTAGCTGCAATGTATAAAAGACCTGCCATCCAAATATTAGCGACAACAATGTCTACCGTAACCATAATAGTAAATATTCTACCGTCAGCTTCATAAATCTCTTTCATTGCTAACATATTAGCGCCACCACCAATCCAGCTACCAGCAAGAGCGGCCATGCCACGCCAAACAGCTTCAGGACCAGTAACGCCAATAAGCTCAGGCCAGATAGCAGAAACAATTAACAGCGCAATGGGCCCACCGATGACGACACCAACAGTACCGGTTAAGAACATAATGATAGCTTTACTACCAAGCCCAGCAATGGCTTTAATATCAATACTTAGCGTTAATAAGACTAAACAAGCAGGTAATAGGAAGTATTTAGCTACTTCGTCAACTTGGCTAATTTCAGCACTAACAATACCAAAAGTATTTAAAAAGGAAGGCAATAAATAGCACATTAATAAAGCCGGTACATATTTATAGAACTTCTGGCAGGCGGAATTTTTACTATTTGATGTATAAAAAACAAAGCCTAAGATAAGCGCTAAGAGCCCTAATACTACTGCATCGTTTGTCACGAGTGGTGCGTTTACCACTATATTGTCTTGCATCATTTTACCTTTTATATTTATTTTTTGATGAAGTAAAATTTTAATGAAGGATGTTATTTCCGACATCAATATTTTCTAATTGGATTTTTAATATTTTTGCTGCTGGGTCTTTAGGACATTGCTCGACGAAATAACGGTAATCATCCACCGCCACCTTAAAACAATCAAGTTGATGCAATAAAAAACCACGATCTCTACGCTGCAATGGGTCATCGGGAGTTAATGATAAGATAATATCAACACACGTTAATGCTTTATCAAATGCCTGCTCATGAATCAAAATATTTTTCAGTGCTGATAAGTGCTCAACCAAAGCGACATTGTCTTCAATGGCTTTTAAGTCTTGTTCCCCAGGATCACCTTCTAGCTCATCTAGACGCAAGTCAAGCTCAGTCCAATCTAAGGACTCACCTGTTACTGCATCAAATATGATTGCGTATTGCTCGTCACAACACAGGCGCAACATAATTTTATTAGGTATAAACACTAAGTCAGTTTCAAAGCCACAAGCTGTTATAATTTCTCTTACCAATGCCGCTTTAATAATCGGTGACATAGCGCGTTGATTGAGGCCTTCAGATACCCTAAATGCTGAGAGTGACCAAGGAGTATGAGAGCGATCAATAAACAAGTGTTGAAAATACAATTCATTAAGTAACGTTTCCGCTTTCTCTAATGGTGATTCAATCTCACTAATAACAGCAACACATTGACTAATAATTGTTTCTAAACAATCTAAAGAGACATCGGACAGTGCAGTATCCTGGATATCATCTGAAAATATATGTTCTTCAAGTAAAACAAGTTTTTGCAGTAAATCTTTATCTACTGACTTTAATTCTGATAAAAACAATTCATTCATAACAGCTTATTTAAATGACTCCATTGAGTGTTTGTTGCATAGATCTAAATATAATCTAGCTGTTAGCCAAAAAACATTGCTTCTCGTGTCATCGCTAAGCGTACTATCAGCATTACCCAACCCATAGCACCTAAAAACCCAAGGATTTGCATCGGTCTATTTCTTGCAAGTTTCAGGGTATAATAACCAGTAAATATATAAGCAAACAAGGCTAAAATCTTTTCAGCTAACCATAGTTGCTCCATCGGATTTAAATGAAGTTTTACTGCTAACGAGATACCAATAATAAGTAAGAAGGTATCAATAACGTGGGGACTTATTTTTAGCCATTTTCGGTCAAGGTTTTTTGATGCCATTAACGTTAAAATAAAACGGTAAGTAAATAAGCTAATACTTAGTACTGCAAGGGTAATGTGTAAATGTTTCAAAGTTATTCCTTTTATTTTACCAAGTACGACAATTCATGAGTCTCATTGGTATGAAAATTATTTTGCGCATAGTGTAGCGGCTTTACGTTACCAAACCGTTTCAAAGTGTAAACCTACACCAAGTCTCAACGATTTATTTAAACTAAATGACGATACAACTAAGCGATTAGTAGAGTTAACGTCCTATCGTGCCCCAAGTAATGCGTTCATGGTTATTAAGGTCTCTTACTGTCTTTGTATTTTCATAACCCAGAGCCATTAATATATTCCGCACCGCTTTACCTTGCTCGAAACCATGTTCAAAAAAAAGAGTGCCTGAAGTATTAAGAAACTTTAACGCTTGTTGTGCGATGTGCTTAATATCAGCAAGGCCTTGTTCATCAGCGATCAGTGCTGATTCAGGTTCAAAACGTACATCGCCTTGATTTAGGTGTTCATCTAATGCATCAATATAAGGAGGGTTAGAAACAATGACATCGAATTTTCTCTCATTAACAGCACTAAACCAATTACTCTGAAAAATGTTAACGTGTGTTAAACCTAAGTTTTGTGCGTTTTGCTTGGCTAATTTGACCGCATCAATATTAAAATCGATAGCATCAATCTTCCAATGGGGTTGTTCTGATGCAAGGGCTAGAGCAATAGCGCCCGTACCGGTACCGAGATCTAAACAGTGTATGCTATCTAATTCACCAAAGTGTTCAAGCACAGATTCAACTAAAACTTCGGTATCAGGACGAGGAATAAGTGTTGCAGGTGATACCTTAAAGGGCAAAGACCAAAACTCTTTTACACCGATAATATACGCGATCGGCTCTCCTGACACTCGTCTTTGTAATAAGGCAAGATAGAGCTGTATCGCATCGTTACTTAGGGTGTTTTCTGGCCACGTAAGTAAGTAAATGCGTTCCTTATCAAGCACAAAAGCCAACAATATTTGGGCATCAAGTTTAGCACTATCCGAACAAGAAACTAATTGTTCCTGACCGTAGGTTACCCAATGAGCTATGGTATTATGTTCCATTGATATAACTGACAAAACTGCGATTAATTTTGTTCAGCGAGTTCAGCTAATAAATCGGCTTGATTTTCTTGCATTATCGGTTCCATCACCAATTGCAAACTTCCTTCCATGATCTCGTTTAAACGATATAAAGTCAGGTTAATACGGTGGTCGCTCATGCGGCCTTGCGGGAAGTTATAAGTACGTATACGCTCAGAACGATCACCACTCGCAACCAAGTTACGACGCGATGACTCTTCTTCACTTCGGCGTTTTTCATCTTCAGCTTGCTGAAGGCGAGCTTGAAGTACCGACATAGCTTGCGCGCGGTTTTTATGCTGTGAGCGTTGCTCTTGACATTCAACCACTACGCCCGTTGGTATATGAGTAATACGAATAGCCGAGTCAGTTTTGTTAACATGCTGACCACCAGCTCCTGACGCACGGAAAGTATCAACCTTTAGATCCGCTTTGTTAATTTCA
>Ga0209292_1001640_pt1 | contig 27034 bp, 24 predicted proteins | sample GOMGulsemesocosm_2_FD_184634 | JGI IMG/M metagenome (GOLD analysis project Ga0209292, IMG submission 184634) | Methane-oxidizing microbial communities from mesocosms in the Gulf of Mexico - GOM9C Gulf of Mexico (SPAdes) (version 2) | ecosystem: Environmental > Aquatic > Marine > Cold seeps... | reverse complement strand
AGCCACTTTTGCTGACTCGGAAATCCCTCCGATGACCAACAAAGAAAACAATCCAAGTAATACAATTGTTACAGGAATAACTGGCATAGCTGGAATAATATGATGCAAATAATGAATGGCTTCATTCCCAGAAATAACCGCCGTAGCCATATAGGACAATAAGGTAAGTGTTGCTGCAAATGACGCCGTAGATTTACTGGTCGTATTTAATAAAGCATTGTATGCTCCTCCATTTAATGGCAGTGCTCCAACCACCTCACCATAAATCTTCCTAAATAAAAACAGTACAAAAGAGACAATTAGTAAAGTTATCCACGCGTACTGCCCTGCAAATGCAATCGCCAAAGCCGAAACATATAGCACCGAAGAACTAATGTCGTTTCCACAAATTGCTGTAGCCGACAATTCGTTCAATTTTTTATTGATATTTTTCATCTTTTATATCCCTAGGGATAATTTTAAACGCAACAACAGAAAACCAGACAAAGAAAGGCCAAAAGCCCATTTGATTTTATTTAGAGTTGTACTGATAAGTTATTTGCTTTTGTTTGTCGAAGTATACTGGGGCAAAGCTAAAAGCATATCAAAAGTAGAAATTTTATAAAAACAAAAATGATTTTGATTCATTTTTTAACGATAACGTTTTCGAGAAACAGATCGCTTATTAGCACTTTACTAAAAAAAATGAAAGAAAACCCCTTACTTTCTTTACGACTTCGTTTTCCACCTGACATACGATTGATATACATACAGTTCATAAAAAAACGCCCTCAAGCACACTACTTTAAGTGCAAACACAACAACAAAACAGTATTTTTCAACTAAAATTCATTTAAAAACTACAAATACAAGCAACAAAAACTATAATTTGTAGTTATTTTTGCAATATGTTTGTAAATAATCACACCTACTACAGTCTACGTTATGGCACCTTGAGTCCCGACAGACTAGCTACATTGGCAGTTGCCATGGGGGCTAGCACGCTTGTACACACGGATATTAATAGTAGTTCCGCTAGTTTAGACATGGTTAGACTCGCAAAAGAACACAAACTAAAACCAGTTTTAGGCATCGATTTTAGAAATGGCGCCACTCAGGAGTTTATACTGCTTGCAAAAAACAATACAGGATTTAAAAATTGCAATCAATATTTATCGAGTTTTTTACATCAATCAAACTATACAATCCCTAACAGATGTGCTCAAATTTCAGATACTTTTGTTATTTACCCTTTTCAAAAAGAGATCACTTTCCAATTAGAAAAACACGAATTTATAGGCGTTAAAAAAGAGGACCTTGGGAAATTAAAATTTTCTCCTTGGAAACAGCAACTACACAAATTAATTGTTTTACAAACCATTACTTTTGAAGATAAAAAGGGCTTTAACAGTCATCGTTTATTACGCGCTATTGACAATAATAAACTCCTCAGCATGCTTCCTGTATCAGCACAAGGAAGTTTAAACGATATGGTAATTGCGGTGGAAGACTTGCGCCTCGCCTTTGCGGAGTTTCCACAAATAATCACAAATACAGAACGCTTATTGTCCCATTGCAGCATTGATTTTAACTTATCGACAACGCATTCAAACAATCAAAAATCATACACCAATAATGAAGTTTTAGATTATACCTTTTTAGAAAAACTAGCCTATAATGGGCTATCATATCGCTATAAAAAACCCAGTAAGGCCGTCCATGAACGTATAAAAAAAGAGCTGAGTATTATCAAAGAAAAAGGCTTTGTATCCTATTTTTTAATCAATTGGAAGATTCTCAAATACGCCCGTTCCAAAGGTTATTTCTACGTAGGAAGAGGAAGTGGCGCCAACAGTATTATTGCCTATTTACTCCGTATTACAGATGTAGATCCCGTAGAATTGGATTTATATTTTGAACGTTTTATTAACCTATACCGTAAAAGTCCTCCCGATTTTGATCTGGATTTTTCGTGGCGAGACCGCGATGACATCACCCGTTATATTTTTGAGCATTTTAAACACACCGCTCTTATTGCGGTATACAACACGTTTAAGTACAAGGCGTCGGTAAGAGAATTGGGGAAAGTTTTTGGCTTACCAAAAGCAGAAATTGACAAGCTCACCACGCGACAATTCGATTATAACAGCTTAGACCAACTCTCCAAACTAGTCCTTATTTACAGTAAGTACATCCAAGGGTTTCCTAATTATTTAGGAATTCATGCTGGAGGAATTCTTATTTCTGAAAAACCAATTCATCACTATATTGCCACGTTTATGCCTCCAAAAGGCTATGCTACCACACAGTTTGATATGGTAGTGGCTGAAAATTCCGGCTTACATAAATTTGATATTTTGAGTCAGCGAGGTTTAGGAAAAATAAAAGAGGCCGTAGCTATTGTCACTTACAATCAGCCGAATATCCCCGCAATTGACATTCACGATATCCAGCGTTTTAAACAAGACGAGCGCATTAAAACAATTCTAAAAAAGGCACAGGTAATTGGTTGCTTTTACGTGGAATCTCCCGCCATGCGGATGCTGTTAAAAAAATTACAAGTAGATGATTATTTGGGCTTGGTAGCCGCCAGTTCTGTAATCCGTCCAGGCGTAGCAAAATCTGGTATGATGCGAGAATATATTCTCCGATACCGTTTTCCCGAACGCAGAAAAGAAGCCCATCCCGTAATGCTAGACATTATGCCAGAAACTTTTGGCGTGATGGTCTACCAAGAAGATGTGATAAAAGTAGCCCATCATTTTGGAGGTCTTACTTTGGGAGAATCCGATGTTCTACGACGTGGAATGTCAGGAAAACAACGTTCTAAGTCGGAGTTTAACAAAGTAAAAGAGCAGTTTTTTAACAATTGTAAATCCAGCGGAAAACCCGACAAGCTTGTCGGTGAAATATGGATGCAAATAGAGAGTTTTGCCGGTTATGCTTTTGCCAAAGGACATTCTGCTTCTTATGCTGTAGAAAGTTATCAAAGCTTATTTTTAAAGGCCTATTTCCCCTTGGAATATATGGTAGCAACAATTAATAATTTTGGTGGTTTTTACCGTACCGAACTCTATGTACACGAGGCACGCATGCATGGAGGTATCATACAAGTACCTTGCGTTAACAAAAGCTATACACAAACGGTTATTTATGGAAAGGAAATTTATTTAGGCTTTCAGTTTTTAGAATCATTGCATTCCAAAACAAGCAAACTTATAGTTAAAGAAAGAGCTTCAAACGGTCTTTTTAAACATCTCAATGATTTTATAGACCGGGTCCCTATATCCATGGAACAAATAGCCATTTTAATTAAGATTGATGCGTTCCGTTTTACCCAAACCAACAAACGCGAACTATTATGGGACGCCCATATGAAAATAAGTAAAACCATCGTAAACGAGCCGAGTATCACGCTTTTCAAGCCGGAACACATCACCTATAACACCCCCAAACTTGCATCAACAGTACAAGAAGATGCTTTTGACCAAATTCAGTTATTAGGGTATCCTATTTGTTCGTTTTTTAAATTATTAGAAAACCCACAAATCAACCCAATTCGCGCACGACAATTAGTACAGCTCAAAGGAAAAAACATCTGCATTGCTGCCTATTTAGTCACTGTAAAAAAGACCGTTACTAGCAATGGAAAATACATGTATTTTGGCACCTTTTTAGATGCCGATGGTGATTTTATAGACACGGTACACTTTCCGCCTGTAGCCAAACAATACCCTTTTAGAGGAAAAGCCGTCTACAAAATCACAGGAAAAGTAACCGAGGAATTTGATTGCGTAAACATAGAAGTAACGGCCATGGAACGCCTTCCGATGATAGAAGACCCTAGATACACAGACAGTAGAAAAGCACAACGACCAAGACCTCAGACAAAAAAATAGCATACGCATGAACACAGAACGCGCAATAGTACATATGGACTTGGACACTTTTTTTGTGTCCTGCGAACGCCTGCTTGACCGTCGCCTGGAAGGAAAACCTGTCTTGATTGGCGGCACCTCCGATCGTGGTGTGGTAGCGGCTTGTAGTTACGAAACACGCATGTTTGGTGTGCATTCTGCCATGCCCATGCGTATGGCAAAACAACTATGTCCAGAGGCAATTATCCTACGAGGAAACTCAGGTACTTACACCAAATTCTCTAAAATGGTTACAGATATCGTACGAGAAAATGTGCCTTTGTATGAAAAAACATCCATTGATGAGTTTTATATAGATTTGACCGGAATGGATACTTTTTTTGGCAGTCATCAACTGGCAAGTGAACTGCGACAAAACATCATTAAAAACACTGGGCTTCCCATTTCTTTTGGGCTATCCATTAATAAAACCGTTTCAAAAATTGCCACAGGTGAAGCCAAACCCAACAACGAGATAAAAATAGACAAAGGACTGGAAAAGCCATTTTTATCGCCATTGTCCGTAAAAAAAATACCGATGGTAGGAGAAGTCACCTACCGTACTTTATGTGATTTAGGGATCAAGAAAATTAAGACAGTACAGGAAATGCCCTTGGAAATGATGGCAAAAGTATTGGGTAAAAACGGCATATCAATTTGGCGAAAATCGCAAGGAATAGATCCTAGCCCCGTGCTACAATATCAAGAACGAAAATCCATCTCTACAGAGCGTACTTTTGAAAAAGACACCACCGATGTAGTCAAACTAGAAGGAATTATCGCTGCCATGACCGAAAACCTCACTTACCAATTACGCAGAGGAAATAAACTCACCGCCTGCGTAACCTTTAAAATTCGATATTCCGATTTTCAAACCTACACCCTGCAAAAAAAGATTCCCTACAGCGCTGCCGACCATAAGATTATCCCTCTGGTAAAGGAGCTGTATAAAAAATTATACCAACGCAGATTACTTGTCCGATTGATTGGCGTAAAATTCAGTCATTTAGTAGAAGGAGGACATCAAATAGACCTGTTTGACGACCCATTAAAAACCGTAAATCTATACCAAGCCATGGACAAAATGCGTGAACGCTACGGAGACAGAGCTGTCATGCGTGCTGTAGGAATGCAAGCTAAAAGTATTTCCCGATGGAATCCTTTTAATGGAGAACCCCCGCCTTTATTGGCGCATAGGAGGCGGTAAAAATATTTTCAAACAAACATTTTTCACAAATTCAATTTGATCATCTACGTTATTCCAAAATAAACGAACACTTAATCAGTGTCCATATTTGATAAATATAAACATTTATTGTATTTTTACATTATTAAATCTTAGATCATGAATATTAGTTTTACAAAAGAACAGGAGAAATATATAGGAAGTCAAGTTGCTTCAGGGGAATATCAAAACAACAGTGAAGTTGTTAGAGATGCGTTGAGGTTGCATGGTATTTACAGAGAAAAAGTAATAAATGACCTTAGAAAAGAAATAGAACTAGGATGGAATGGTCCCGACAGTTCTTTTACGATGGAAGATTTTTTGAAATCTAAAAAAGGATAATGAAGCTTAAATTATCCCAAAAGGCTTTATACGATTTAGAGATTATTTATTCTTATGGCGAAAATAAATTTGGTTCAAAACAGTCTTATGAATATATAAAAAGCATCAATGAACATTTTAAAATAATTTTAGAAAACCCAAATATAGGAAGACTTAGAAATGAAGTTAAAATAGGACTTCACAGTTTTCCTCATCGTTCACATATAATTTTTTATCGAGTTTTTAAGGAAAGTATTCGAATCGTAAGTGTTCTCCATGGAAGTAGAGATTACGTAAATTTTTTAAAAAGTGATCGTAAATAAACGGTCATTTTAAACGGAACAATTGGAAAAAACAACTCTGAACTACTGTTCATGACTATAAGAAAGTAAAAAGAACCCACATAAAAATATTAGCAAGTAGCTCCCTTTTAATGGAGAACCCCCGCCTTTATTGGCGCATAGACGTAGGTAAAACAACCTTACAATTCTCCATTCCACTCCCCATAAAATTGTTCTAAAAATCCTTCCATATACAGATGGCGTTCTTCGGCTATTTTTTTACCCGCTACTGTATTCATTTTATCTTTAAGTTTTAATAATTTCTCATAAAAATGATTGATGGTAGGCGCCATAGATTTTTTGTATTCCTCCTTCGTCATATTTAATTTTGGTTCAATAGCAGGATTGTAAATGGCTCTATTTTTAAATCCACCATAGTTAAAACAGCGTGCTATTCCAATAGCCCCAATAGCATCCAAGCGGTCTGCATCTTGAATCACATCTAATTCTGGAGAGGTAAACGTTTGCTTAAAATTACCACCTTTATAGGAAATATTGGTAATGATCCGCTCCACATGCAATACAGTTTCTTTATTCACATGCAAGCTTTCTAAAAAAGCTCTCGCTATTTTAGGCCCTACCGTTTCATCTCCATCATGGAACTTAGCGTCTGCAATATCGTGCAATAAAGCTCCTAACTCCACGATAAACAACGTTACCTCTTCACTTTTTGCAATTAACTTGGCATTGTTCCAAACACGTAAAATATGAAACCAATCATGCCCTCCCTCGGCATCTTTTAAGGTTTCTTGCACAAACTGTTGGGTTTTAAAAATTATTTCTTGATCTGTCATATTGATAAAAATATAGGCTAAAATAAGAAAATCCGCTCGAAAGCGGATTTTAATTTAGGAACAAAGGCTCCAAATATGTTTACAACTTAAGAGCAAAACTCCTCATAAGCAGCTGCCAAATTAGAGGCAATTACTTCTGCAGGACGTCCTTCGATGTGGTGACGCTCTAACATGTGTACCAAGGCTCCATCTTTAAATAAAGCAATGGCTGGTGATGACGGAGGGAATGGTGCAGTTTGCGCACGAACCGCTGCAACAGCGTCTGCATCAACTCCAGCAAAAACCGTTGTTATTTGTGTTGGTGTTTTATCAAATTCTAAAGAAGCGATAGCTCCAGGACGTGCTGTACCTGCTGCACAACCACATACCGAGTTAATCATAACTAAAGTAGTTCCTTCTTTCTTTAATGCTTCTGTAACAGCATCAGCTGTTTGTAATTCTGTAAATCCTGCGTTTACAAGCTCTTGACGCATTGGGTTTACTATTTCTGGTGGATACATAGTATTTGTTGTTTTTGTATTTTTAAAGCACAAAGATACTCATATCCTTGTAATTTTTACAAAATATTAACAGCTGTATTGTTAGTAAGACGTTAAAGTCTGCCCAAATCCACTTATATTTGGGCTTTTAAACAATAATATGGGAAATTTTGGAAAATGGCTAGGCGCTGGATTAGGATTCACTTTTGGTGGCCCTATAGGAAGTGTTTTAGGCTTTGCAGTAGGAAGTTTTATTGATGGATTCTCTTCGGTAGATGTAGAAAACGCAAGACATTATAGACAAGGAGCACGCAATACACAATCGGGAGATTTTGAAATAAGTTTATTAATTCTAGCCTCTGTCGTAATTAAATCGGATGGAAATATAGACAAACGTGAATTGGACTATGTTCGTACTCACTTTACAAGAATGTATGGAGAGGAACGTGCAAAAAATGCTTTTAAACTATTTAAAAGTATCATAAAAGGAGATGTATCTACGCGTCAGGTATGTATGCAAATACGACAAAACACCACGCATGCTTCTCGATTACAATTAATACATTTTCTGTTTGGAATTGCCAAAGCAGATGGGCGCGTGAATGAGCACGAAGTGCAATCCATTCAGACTATTTCTAATTATTTATACATCAATAGTCATGATTTTGAGTCTATAAAAGCCATGTTTTTTGATAGTACTGATGCTGCCTATACGATATTGGAAATTACAAAATCGGCTACAGACAGTGACGTTAAAAAAGCGTACAGGAAATTGGTTAAAAAACACCACCCAGATAAACTACAGCACTTAGGTGAAGAACATATAAAGGGAGCCATGGATAAATTTAGACAGATTCAGGAAGCTTATGAAAAGATTCAAAAAGAACGTGGGTTTAAGTAAAATAGATATTAGATGTGAGGAATTAGATACGAGATGAGTGTTACTATGGTTATCAGCTCCTCATTAATCAGTAGTCACTAAAATATGAAACAAAAAAAAGTCCTTTAGAAAAATCTAAAGGACTTTTTTATACTCAATTAATTTGAGTTATCTTTTATTAGCTTCCGCTATATACTTATCTAAGGCCATGGTCATAGAAGGCGTTTCAGGTGTAGGAGCTAAAATACTACATTTTAAACCTGCATCTGCTGCTGCCTTAATGGTTGTATTTCCAAAAACAGCAATCCTTGTCCCATTCTGTTTAAACTCTGGAAAGTTCTTAAACAAAGAATCAATACCTGAAGGGCTAAAGAATACTAAAATATCATAAAACACATCGTTCAAGTCGGATAAATCACTTACGACCGTTTTAAACAAAATAGCTCTACTCCATTTTACTTTAATTTCATCCAAACATTTAGGAATTAAGTCCTTCAATTTATCAGAAGATGGCAACATAAAGTTTTCGTCTTTATGCTTTTTGATTATTTTTATTAATTCAGGAAAAGTACGCGTACCCACATAAATTTTACGTTTACGATATACAACATATTTTTGAAGGTAAAAGGCTACTGCTTCCGATTGACAAAAATATTTCATATCATCAGGAACAGAGAATCTCATTTCCTCAGCAATTCTAAAAAAATTATCCACTGCATTTCTACTTGTAAGGATAATTGCAGAAAAATCTTTCAAGTCAATTTTTTGTGCTCTAACCTCTTTTGCAGGCACTCCTTCTACATGAATAAAAGATCTAAAATCAATCTTAACTTTCTGCTTATCCATCAAATCAAAATACGGAGAATTTTCTGTTTTAGGGGAAGGTTGCGATACTAATATCGTTTTAACTTTCATAAGGCTAGATTTTTTTTCTTAAATAGTTAATCTTAAAATAATTATTAACGGTGCTATTTCGAGGGTGCAAAGGTACAAAATAAAATAAAACAACTCATTTAAAATCAAGTTTTTGTTATTTATCAAAATTAAAGCCGCTCTTAAAACTAACAGTACCAAGGTACAAGCTACCGTCATTTTAAGTATGCCTAATTGATACAAGGGAGCGTATACCACCAATAAAAGTAATGGCAACAAAAACAATACGATGGTTTTTAGATAACTTATTTTAAAGATCACATACGCTCTAACCAACTCCTTTATCCCTAGCAACCTACCTAACAACTCACTAATTAAACTAGAAAATAACAAGTAAAAAAAAACTACTGCAGTAATAAGCAAGAACAATTTAGTAGCATCCATATCTACCTTCAAAACCTCATAATTCTGAATAATTACAAACAATAATACACTAAAAGTTAATGCACTTACAACTAATAATATGAAATGTAAACCAAATTTCACTTCTTTATTATCTTTTAACAAATGTGCGTTTGTGAACAGAAAATAATTAGCAAAAACAAGGCGTCCACCAAATAATGCCCTTGCTAACAACAACAAACACACTATCACTAAGAACACAAAAGTGTACCCATCCTTACTTGCAATCAATCGTTCCGTGGCCTGTATCATAGTTTTTTAACAAGTTTATATCTTAACACAAAATTAGCAATAAAATGTTTTATCTTTGCCGCTTAATCTAACTTTATGTCGGACGCTGTAGTAATTGTACCTACTTATAATGAAAAAGAAAATATAGAAGCTATTATCAACACGGTGTTTGCCTTACCAAAACAGTTTGATATTTTGGTAGTTGACGATAGTTCTCCTGATGGGACCAATGAAATTGTTGCAAAACTTATCCCCAAGTTTAAAGATCGATTATTTTTAGAGATTCGATCCGAAAAAAATGGGCTAGGCACGGCATACATTCACGGTTTCAAGTGGGCGCTATCTAAAAAATACGATTACATCATAGAAATGGATGCGGATTTTTCACATAATCCGGACGATTTAGTTCATTTATACAATGCTTGTGCCATCGACCATGCAGATTTTTCTATAGGATCTCGTTATTCACAAGGTGTAAATGTTGTAAATTGGCCTATGAGCCGCGTATTATTATCGTATTTTGCTTCGAAATACGTTCGCTTTATCACGCGTATCCCTATTTATGATACTACCGCAGGTTTTGTTTGTTATAAAAGACAAGTGTTAGAAACCATTAATTTAGAAAAGATTAAGTTTGTTGGCTATGCCTTTCAAATAGAAATGAAGTTTAAAGCTTGGTTGCATAAATTTAAACATAAAGAAGTTTCTGTAATTTTTACAGACAGAATAAGAGGAAAATCTAAAATGAACGGTTCTATTATTTCAGAAGCCGTATTCGGAGTTATTAAAATGAAATTGCAAGGTTTACCTAAATAAAAAAATATGAGCGAGATACTTATAAAAAATGCCCAGATAGTTAACGAAGGGAAAATCCTAGAATGCGATGTTCTCATACGTGATCAATACATTGTAGAGATTAATGAATCTATTAGTTCAAAATCTGCTGACACGATAGTTATTGATGCAGAAGGAAAGCATTTACTTCCAGGAATTATTGATGATCAAGTTCATTTCCGTGAACCTGGCTTGACTAAAAAAGCAACTATTGAAACTGAAAGTAAGGCAGCTATAGCAGGAGGTATTACCTCTTTTATAGAAATGCCTAATACCGTTCCTCAGGCCACCACTCAGGAATTATTAGAAAACAAATTTAGCATTGCAGCAGAATCGTCTTATGCCAACTATTCATTTATGTTTGGAGGTACTAACGATAATTTAGAAGAATTACTGAAGACAGATCCTAAAAGTGTGGCAGGTATCAAATTGTTTTTAGGATCCTCTACAGGGAATATGTTAGTTGACAATGAAGAAGTACTAGAAAAAATATTTTCTTCTACAGACATGTTAATTTCCGTTCACTGTGAAGATGAAGCTACCATACAGGAAAACTTAAAACAACACATTGCTGAGTATGGTGAAGACATTCCTTTAGAAAAACACCCTATTATCCGAAGTGCTATAGCCTGTTATTTGTCGTCTTCTAAAGCTATTGAATTAGCAAAGAAAACAGGTGCAAGACTGCATTTATTTCACTTATCAACAGAGATAGAAACTCATTTACTAGAAAACAACATTCCTTTAATCGACAAAAAAATCACTGGTGAGGTATGTGTACATCACTTGTATTTTACGGATAAAGATTATGCAAAAAAAGGTACTTTTATCAAGTGGAATCCTGCTGTAAAATCAGAAGAAGACCGTGATGGATTATGGAAAGCATTACTAGATGACCGTATCGATGTTATTGCAACAGACCATGCTCCTCACACTTTAAAAGAAAAGCAACAAGTTTACACAAAGGCACCTAGTGGAGGTCCATTAGTACAACATGCATTGCCTGCCATGTTAAAATTCTACAGAGAAGGTAAAATATCTTTAGAAAAAATTGTAGAAAAAATGTGTCACAATCCTGCCATCCTTTTCCGAATAGAGAAAAGAGGATATATTAGAACGGGTTATTTTGCGGATTTAGTACTCGTAGATACGACCTCTCCTTGGACAGTATCCAAAGATAATATTTTGTACAAATGTGGATGGTCTCCTTTTGAAGGAACACTATTTCCTGGAAGAGTGAGTACCACTATTGTAAACGGACATATTGCCTATAACGAAGGTAGATTTAAAGACGTTAAAAAAGGACAAAGACTTACATTTAATCGCTAATCATGAAAATAGCTGTTTATATTCTAGGGTTCTTAATTTTAGTTTCCTGTACGAGTAATACCATATTAGAAAAGCCAAAAAACTTAATTCCAAAAGATAAAATGGCTGATATTTTAACCGATTTGCACCTGGCAACAGGGGCAAAGTCAGTTAAGAACACTCATGGTAAAAGACAAGTAATTTACATGAACCTCGTCTATGAAAAACACCAAGTAGACAGCACTCAATTTAAAGAAAGTAATTATTATTACACCTCTTTAATAGATGTTAACTACGAAATACTAACCGTGGTAGAAAAACGATTGAATAAACTTAAAGACAGTTTAGATATCATGGAACACACCATGGATTCTATCAAGCGGAAAACATCTCGTAACCTACGAGATTCGCTTAAAAACCTCAAAGGTGACCCACTATTAAAATCAAAACCTCTTAAAAAACCGGATCGCTTAATACAACCCAAAATGCTCCGTGTAAAAGAGTAACATTTTCTTAGTTCTTATTGTATTGACTTGCAACCTCCTCAATTACAGCACCTATAGATTGAAATTGAAACTCCATCGTTTCTATTATTTTCTGAGCACTATAATGGTGTTTGTTATGGATAGAACTAGCCGTTTGTTTTGTTAACAACGGTTTCTTACCTGTTATTTTGCACAGTATCCAATCCATACGCCACGCAATAGCACTCATAAATGGCGACACTTTAATGCTTGGTGCTTTCTTATTTAAACTTAAGGAGATCTCCGAAAATACTTTTTTAAAACTAACGTTTTCGCTTACAACTATAAAACGCTCCTCTACAATGGAACTTTCCATCAGTCTCATCATTATTTTCACAACATCTTTCACACCAACAAATCCAGTAATTCCGTTAGTATAAAAAGGCAAACCTTTGGATATTTTACTAAACATTTCTCCTGATCCATTATGCCAAAGCCCTCCTCCTAGTATCACACCAGGATTTACTATAACCACTCCTACTCCTTCCTGAGAAGCTCTCCATACTTCCATTTCAGCACCGTATTTAGTGATGGCATAGCCATAATTATTTTTTTCCGCATCCCATTCGCCAGATTCATCAATAATTACATCGCCCACTTTCTTTTCAATCGTAGCTATAGAGCTCACAAAACATAATTTCTGCACCTTCTTAGCAATACATAAATTAACAATATTTGCAGTCCCTTCTATATTCACTTCTCGCATGGTTCTATAATCTTTCGGATTAAAAGACACCAATGCCGCGGCATGATATACATGAGTGACATCTTCAAAAGCGAGTTCCAATGCAGGAACATCCCGTACGTCAGCCGTCGCCCACTCTATGGCATCAAACAAAGAATTATCCGTTGAATAGTAAGAAAACACTCGTTTTACCGCAGTCAGATCACTGCTTGTTCTATGTATGGCTCTTACCGATTTCTTTTGCATTGCAAGGTGACACAATAAATGTGCTCCCACTAACCCAGTACCTCCTGTAACTAATATCATACTACGAAAGTAAATAAATATTTATTATACCCATATATTGTACATTGATTTTTATCTTTGCAGAATATTTTAAATACCGATTATGAATTTTGTTGAAGAATTACGATGGAGAGGCTTGTTACACGACATCATGCCCGATACTGAAGAATACTTATTAAAAAATAAAACTACAGGTTATATCGGATTCGACCCTACGGCTGATTCCTTACACATTGGTAGTTTAGTACCTATTATTCTATTACGCCACTTCCAACTTGCAGGACACTGTCCAATTGCATTAGTAGGAGGAGCTACAGGGATGGTTGGGGATCCTTCCGGAAAATCTGATGAGCGCAACTTGTTAGACGAAGAAACCCTAAATAAAAATGTAGCTGGAGTAAAAGCACAATTGGAACGTTTCATCAATTTTGATGATGGAAGTGAAAATGCTGCTCAAATGGTAAACAACTACGATTGGATGAAAGAAATTTCGTTGATCGAATTTGTTCGTGATGTAGGAAAGCACATTACAGTGAACTATATGATGGCAAAAGATTCTGTAAAGAAAAGATTAGGTTCTGAATCTTCAGTTGGAATGTCTTTTACAGAATTTACTTACCAATTATTCCAAGGATACGATTTCTATCATTTATACAAAGAAAAAAACTGCGTATTACAAATGGGAGGTTCTGACCAATGGGGTAACATTACCACAGGTACAGAATTAGTAAGACGTAAGGCGAGAGGAAAAGCATATGCTATTACTTGCCCACTTATCACCAAAGCTGATGGTAGTAAATTTGGAAAATCTGCTGGAGGAAATATCTGGTTGGATTCCGAGAGAACATCACCTTACAAATACTACCAATACTGGTTAAACACCAGTGATGTTGATGCTGAAAAATATATTAAAATATTTACTTTCTTAGATCAAGAAACCATAGAAGCATTGATTGCAAAACATAATGAAGCTCCTCACCAACGATTACTTCAAAAGAAAATCGGTGAAGAAGTTACAATCATGACACATGGACAAGCAGCGTATGACAATGCTATTAAAGCTTCTAATATTTTATTTGGAAAGTCTACCTCAGATGATATTAAAGCATTAGATGAGCAAACATTTTTAGATGTTTTTGAAGGAGTGCCAATGGCAGAAATTTCACGAGCACAGATCACAGAAGGTGTAAATATTGTAGATGCTTTTTCAACCACAGGATTCTTAAAATCTAATGGAGAAGTTCGTAGAGCTTTAAAAGAAAATTCAATTTCAGTAAACAAAGAAAAAGTAACAGATACTTTTATCGTGGCGACTAAAGATCTAATTGCTGACAAATTTGTATTACTACAAAGAGGTAAAAAAACATACTTTTTACTTAAAATTAGCGAGTAAGAAATTCTCTAAGACCTTATAAAAAGCCACTTATCGTAAGATAAGTGGTTTTTTTTATACCATCATTTTTTGTACTTTAACAAAAAAAATTGCATTATCTTCCTAATAAGATAACATACTTAACGGCATACCTCCTATGAGACAAAGCATAAAAAAAGAGCTTACTCGGCAACAATTGTTGGGTAAGGGCTATGAGCTTATTAATAAATATGGTTATCATGGCACAAGTATCGACAAATTAATCTCTGAACTAAAGATAACGAAAGGGTCTTTCTATTATCATTTTAAAAGTAAAGAAGATTTTACGCTCACTATTATAAAAGAAATAATAAGTGATAACATTACACGTGATTTTATAGCCCCTTTAAAAGCAAAAGGAAATCCCATTTTTATACTAACAGATTGTTTGGACGAAAAATTCATTAACAATAAACGCAAACACACAGCTACAGGAAGTCCTTTAACCAATTTTATTACAGAGCTTAGTATTGTAAATAAAACTTTTAAATCTGAACTCAAAAAAATAACAGACAAGTGGACTGTCGCATTGGTACTACTAATTCAGGACGGAAAAATGGATGGACATATTGCACGTTTTGTAGATAGTGACGCTTCCGCCATGTTTATTATAGCGTCCATAGAAGGGATTCAAACCTTACGCCAACTAGACGCTAACAAGGCACATTATATAAATTTTGTTCAACAACTAAAACTCTATATCAACAGTTTAAAAGCGTAACATTATTGTACTAATAAATTACAGCCTCTAATATCAGAATGATCAAAACGCCCTAATATTTCGAATGTAATATCCGAATGTAATTTTCCTAAATCTTGGGTTGCTATAAAAGAGCAGGACTCCACATTGGCAAGATCGATCACATTAATTCCTCCTGATTTCCCCATTGGTAAATAAGACAATGGATCTTCGGTATCCCTTATCATAACTTTCATCCAATTGGGACATTTGAACACACCTTCTCCATAGGAATACGCTTGGCTTAACAACTCGGTCATTCCATATTCTGAATGAATAGCATCCACTCCAAATCCATTGGTTAGCAATTGATGTAATTCTGGACGGATCATCTCCTTTCGCCTACCTTTCATTCCTCCGGTCTCCATAATTATGGTGTTTGTCAAATCAAACTTTTCTCGCTCTAAGAGATCTAACAAGGCATAAGTTACCCCAATCAGCAGTACTTTTTTCCCTGTTTTATTTAAAGAATGTAACTTTTTAGAAATTAAATCATAATCATCTAAATAAAACCCGCTCTCTTTATTTTTTGTATCCTTAATAAGCGCATCTACCATATAAATTAATGACGAACCTTCCCTTTCTAGATAGGAAGGCAACAATGCCAAGACAGCATACTCTTCTATAGCACCATAAAATTGTTCAAAGCACCTTTTAAAACTCTTTTCGTAGATGGACAAGTCTGTAATATGATGTTTAGAGGGAGTCATTCCAGTAGTTCCACTACTCAAAAAAGTTTGAATAATAGGTGATTTAGAACTAAGTACCGTATGAGATTTAAAAAATTGGATCGGTAAAAAAGGAATATCTTTTATAGATTTAACCGACGCCGGATCAACTTTCAAAAGGTCCAAAAACCGAGTGTATACAACGCTTTGGCTAGATTGGTATTTAAATATTTCAAGCGCTTCACGCTCAAAACCCATATCGTCCTGAATGTTAAATAGTTGATTTGTATCCATAAAATTTTTAAACATTGCAAAAGTAATGTAAATTTACGCAACCTTATAACAACTCTGGTATCTTATAAATATAAATTTAACGTTCACGTTTGAGTTTAAACAAATTAATAAAACAGTGTACTCTTAATGATAAGAAAGCACAAGCTACGGTTTACGAACTTTATGGGAGTAAGCTCTTTGCGATATGCCTAAAATATTCGAACAATAAACAAGAGGCACAGGACAATTTTCACGATGGTTTTATTACAATTTTTAACAAAATAGGACAGTTTAATTTTAAAGGATCGTTTGAAGGATGGATGAAGCGCGTTATGGTAAATACTGTTTTGCAAAAATACCGCAAAAAAAATGTATTGAACATAGTAACTGAAGACATTCCAGACGAAGTAATAGTAGATGTAGACGATGAAGAAGTATCGTTAGACATGTTATTAAAACTGATACAAGAGTTACCAGAAAGATACAGATTGGTTTTTAACCTTTATGTGTTAGATGGATACACTCACAAGGAAATATCTAGTTTTTTAAACATTGCCGAAGGCACTTCAAAATCAAATTTATCAAGAGCACGATTTATACTTAAAGAAAAAGTAGAATCAGTTTTAAGTGACCAAATATCTGGTTAAGTAGGATTCATGAGAGAAGAGAAAAACATAGATAGGTTATTTCAAGAAAAGTTAAAAGACTTTGAGGTAGTTCCTCCAAACAAATCTTGGGACTTTATTGAAAAAAACATTGTGGTTAAATCCACAAAAAGAAAAATGCCGTTTTGGATGCGCGTTACAAGTATTGCCGCCATGCTACTTGCATTTATCACACTTGGAAACAGGTATATTGCTCCGAATGATTTAAGTGGAATTCAACAATTTATTTTTAAGACTAAAGATTCTGTCAAAAGCATCGTTAAAAGCGACGCGATAAAAACAACTTTTAAAGATACTAAAAGTACCGAATCAAAGTTAAGTACTAAGGTAATTCCATTAAACATAGAAAATCAAATTTCCGAAAGTGATGTAGAAAATAAATCAGCATCAGAGCAGGTATTTAAAGAAGAAACGAGTACATTATTTTTTCTTAAGGACGGAAAAAATCTTCCTTTAAAAGAAGAAGTTTCAGCACCCGAAATACCTAAAGAAAAACGATGGTCCATCGCCTATAATGTAGCACCTATTTATTTTAGTTCGTTCGGTTCAAGCACATCACCTATTGACAATCAATTTGAAAACAATAGTACTTCAGGAAAATCAAATTTTTCACATGGAATAAAGATAGCGTTTAAGTTGAATAATAAATTTAGCGTACAGTCAGGAGTGAATTTAGTAGATGTAGGTTATACCACTAATGATATTAGTTTTTCGCCAGGAGTCGCTGTGGTCAGTTTAGCAGACATTTCTGGAATCCCTACAAGTAGTTCTAATATGTCCTCAGGAAAAAGTTTGAGTAAACCCTCTCCTTTTTTAAATAACAATACAGGGAGTATAGATCAAGTATTTGGATATATAGAAATACCATTAGAAATTAAATATCAGATTTCAGAAGGAAAATTAGGACTAAATATTGTGGGAGGTTTTAGTACCTTATTTTTAAACAAAAATGAATTATTAATAGAAGCTGACGGTTTTAGAACCAGCATTGGAGAAGCTTCTAATTTAAAAGATATAAACTTTAGCGGAAACATAGGAGTGGATGTAGATTACCTCATTCACAAAAACTTATACATTAATGTAAGTCCTATGCTAAAAGTACAAACGAATACCTTTTCTAAAAGTACCGGCGATTTTCAGCCGTATTACTTAGGAATTTACACTGGGTTAAACTTTAAGTTTTAGTTGGTTTATTTATTTGGTTGGTTACCAAATAATGATAAAGTAAAGTCATTTCTTCATTGAGATGGCTTTCTTTTTTTTACTAGGATAATAGTTTTAATTATTTGTAAATTAGCCTACACAAATTTAAAAAATACAACACGTCATGGACATTCAATTAATGCTTCAACAATTAGGTATTAAAGAAATAAACAACGGAACTTCTACTGGTTTAAATAACTTTGGATCTGGAGAAACTATATCCTCAATTTCTCCGGTAGATGGAGCCATCATAGGAAAAGTAACAAGTACGACTCGTGAAGATTACGAAAAAGTAATGGAAACTGCTACAGCAGCTTTTAAAACTTGGCGTATGAAACCTGCTCCATTACGAGGAGAAATAGTACGTCAGTTTGGAGACAAATTAAGAGAACTAAAACAACCATTAGGAGAACTTGTATCTTACGAAATGGGAAAATCACTTCAAGAAGGACTAGGAGAAGTTCAAGAAATGATAGATATCTGTGATTTTGCAGTAGGATTATCTCGTCAATTACATGGACTTACTATGCACTCGGAACGTCCAGGACATAGAATGTACGAACAATACCACCCATTAGGAGTGGTCGGAATTATTTCTGCATTTAATTTTCCTGTTGCTGTTTGGGCATGGAATACTGCCTTAGCATGGATATGCGGAGATGTGTGTGTTTGGAAAGCATCTGAAAAAACCCCCTTATGTAGTATTGCTTGTCAAAATATAATAGCGTCAGTTATCAAAGAAAATGATTTACCTGAAGGACTTTCTTGTATTATTAATGGCGATTATAATGTAGGTGAGTTTATGACCACAGACAAAAGAGTTCCTTTAATTTCAGCTACAGGATCTACTAGAATGGGAAAAATAGTTGCGCAAACCGTGGCAGCTCGTTTAGGAAATTCATTATTAGAATTAGGAGGAAACAACGCCATCATTGTAACTCCAGACGCCGATATTAAAATGACTGTCATAGGTGCTGTATTTGGCGCTGTAGGAACTGCAGGACAACGTTGTACTTCAACGCGTAGGTTAATTATTCACGAATCTATGTACGATAAAGTAAAAGACGCTGTAGTAGCGGCTTATGGCCAAATACGTATAGGGAACCCTTTAGATGAAAATAATCATGTAGGGCCGTTAATTGATACCGATGCTGTAAAAATGTATGAACATGCATTGACTAAAGTTGTAGAAGAAGGCGGAAACATTCTGGTAGAAGGAGGCGTTCTTCAAGGAAACGGCTATGAAAGTGGTTGTTATGTAAAACCAGCCATTGCAGAGGCAGACAATACTTTTGAAATTGTACAGCACGAAACTTTTGCTCCAATTTTATATTTATTAAAATATAGTGGAAACGTTGAAAACGCCATGGACATTCAAAACGGTGTAGCGCAAGGATTATCTAGTGCTATTATGACTAACAATTTGAGAGAAGCAGAGTTTTTCTTGAGTCAACAAGGGTCTGACTGTGGAATAGCCAATGTAAATATTGGAACTTCTGGAGCCGAAATCGGAGGTGCTTTTGGAGGAGAAAAAGAAACTGGAGGCGGACGTGAGTCTGGATCAGATGCTTGGAAAGTATACATGAGAAGACAAACAAACACCATCAATTATACTACTGAGCTACCATTAGCTCAAGGAATTAAATTTGATTTATAACACGAAATCACTTATTATTAAAAAAGGCGAAACTTTATGTTTCGCCTTTTTTTTATGACCTCTATAAAACAACTTCCTTTTTGAAATAAGAACACAAAAAGAAGTGTTTCTAATTAATCTTTTTTAATTAGGAGAAAGTAATCGTTTTCTAATTTTAGGTATCCCTGATCATATACATAATGATATGTATTACCGGTCTTAGTAACATATGTTGAAGTAAAATAATTAAAAATAAAGCCTGCATCAAGTAGTTTAATCTTAGTCACTTTCGTTTTTCCTGAATAATTAAGTTCTGTCAACACTTTATAGTTTTTCCGTAACCTATTATTCGTATTTCGAATCAACTTTTTGCTTTCGACATTTACTTTATTATTAAAGGAATTCCTACAATAATCCGAGCAAAACTTTTTATCAATCCGACCATGGATAGTTTCGCTACATTCTAAGCACACTTTATTATCTTCAATCATAACAGGGCATTTCTTTTTTAGAAATTTCTTTTTCTCTTCCTAATCTTCCGTCACACTACCCCAATTTTCACCGGATTTAATTCGGTATAATTGCATTTCAGAAATCCCAAATTGTTTGGCAATCATCTTCATGCGTGTTCTTCTATTTGGATCGTTAATTTTTCGTTTAATCAACTTCACCTTCGCTTCTGTTAATTTTGAATATTTTCTGACCTTAGAAGCTTTTATTACCAAAGGATTACTTTTCTGATGCTGTGCAACTTCAGGTCTTGTCAGCCATTTTAGATTAGCTGCCTCGTTATTAATCTTATCAAAATCTAAGTGCGTTACATATTTTTTATCCTCTGGGTTTTGTAAAAACGCTTTGGCAATTGCTCTATGAACATAACAAGAAGTTCTCTTCCCTCCGTTCTTTGCAATCCAAAACATTTTATAACCTCCTGTCAAATTGGTTTTCACTAATGCGAATTCCTCTTGATCCACTTTTCGGGACTTTACGCGACCGTAATTCGAAACTTCAAATAACTCGAATTCACTCCACAAGTCCTCCCTGTAAGGTTTCCAAACCTCGTCTTTAAAATCTATTATCATATAACCATTATTTAAGTACGTTACAAATATACAACTAAATTACTCGAATTCAAACGACTACAAACATTTACAAACAGTTACATACGAAAGTAAGCAATTAATAACCTGCTAACCCCTTGTTCTTGTTATAATTTTGCCTTGTTGACATGAACTAATGAATGTCGATAATAATTAAATATACATATCATGAGATCATTAAAAAACAGTGTTCACTTAATAGGACACATCGGAAACACACCTGAAATTAACACTTTAGAGAACGGAAATAAGGTAGCTAACCTTTCTTTAGCTACCAATGACACCTACAAAAACAAGGAAGGTGAAAAAATTACTCAAACGGAATGGCATACGTTAGTTGCTTGGAATGGCGTAGCAGAAATTATAGAAAAGTTTGCTCCAAAAGGAAAAGAAATTGCCATTGAAGGAAAACTAACCACACGTTCATGGGACGACAAGGAAGGAAACAAACGCTATACCACAGAAATAGTTGTTAATGAAATTATGCTCTTAGGAGGAAAATAACACACCTTACTATGCCTACTAAAACCCACACTATCTTTTGATGAAGCATGACTCATCAAAAGATAGTTTTATGGATTTAAATTCCTCATAGAACAATTACTATATTTCTATCCTTTCCATTTATCAGTAAAAAAAACACAACAATAAAAAACAAGATGCCCCGATACACTCACACAATCAAGTAAAACAAATTCCTTTAGAGGCTCCTTATAAAACGAATACAATTTTCTAAACTCACTATTTTAAAAATAGATTTGCAAATTGCATTACCGCACTTTCTTTTGTAGTAATTAACAATTCAGGTCAGCCATTTATTTAATCTCTTCAGGATTTAAAATAATAAATTCAGTTCTTCTATTTAATTGGTGTTGCCCCTCCGTACATGTAACACCGTTCGAACATTTATTAACTAATTTTGTTTCACCATACCCTTTACTATTTATTTTAGCCGCATCAATTCCCCTACTAATTAACCAGTTTAATGAAGATTTTACTCTATTCTCGGATAAATCCATATTATATTTATCTTCACCTCTACTATCCGTATGCGATCCTAAATCGACTCTTAATTTTGGATACTTTTTCATAATACGAGCTACTTTTTCTAATTCTATTGCAGCAAGCTCTTTTATTTCAAATTCATCTAAATCAAAATATATTGGATTAATATTAATCATTAATAATCCTCGGATGCTCACAAACTCATCCGCCTCTAATTTTAAACCTAAAGTAAGTGCTGCGTCTGGAACATTTGATGTATTGAAACGCTCATAGTCATCACTATAATTAGGTTTACTTCCATATACTCTATATTTTGACAAACAATTTACCTTAAAAGAAAACGCACCATATTGATCAGTTACAACGGTGGCTACAACTTCACCCTTCTCATTTTGTAATTCAACTGTTGCTTCTGAAATTAATTCATTCATATCTTTTGACCTGACTACACCACTAGCAAGTTGAATACACTCAAACGATACTGGATTTATTTCTTTGAATGAATAAATATCATCATCACCTTTACCTCCGGTCCTATTTGAAGAAAAATATCCTTCACGCTTGGTATTACTAAATACTAGACTAAAATCATCTTTTTCACTATTCATTGGAGCTCCAATATTTTTAGCTTTCTCAGTCGCTTTATCTCCAACAATTATTGATGCATAAATATCTAAACCTCCTTTTCCTTCGGCATACCCATTAGATGAAAAGTACAATACATCATTCCTATCAATAAAAGGGAACATTTCTTTTTTTGCTGTATTTACATTTTCTCCCAAATTTATAGGCTCTCCAAAACTACCATCACTATTCACATCAACAACAAAAATATCAGTTTGCCCAATGGCTCCAGGCATATCAGATGTAAAAAACAACTTATCTTCTTTTGAATTAAGCACAGGATGACCTGTTTGATAATTATCACTATTAAAAGGCAGAGCTTGAATATTTGTCCAATCTCCGTCAACTCCTACATTAGCTCTGTACAATTGAATTAAATTAACGCCTGCTGAGTCCTTTTTAAACTTTTTCCCTAAATAATTGTTTCGAGAAAAGTAAACAGTTTTTAAATCTTTTGTAAAAGTCGCATTAGATTCATGATACTTAGAATTCAATTTTTTAGAAAATCTTTCCACTTCTATAATACCCCCTTCTTTAGTAATGGCACCACTGTATAGCTCCAAATAAGGTTGGTTATTAAATCCCCATACACGTTTTCTTACCGATTTATCTTTTCTACTAGAAGCAAAAACAGCAACATTATTTCCGTAATATGCTACTCCATAATCAGAATTTTCAGTATTAACATCTAAGTTTTTAATGACGTAATTATCCTCTTGAGCCGATACCGTTACGATACAAAACACAAATATTATATATAGTATATTTTTCATTTTTTCGTTTTTTAGATTAGAAGAATCTAGGACTATTTAAGTTTCTTCTGTTAAAATCAAACAATAATATTATTTCATGACTACCCGCATTATAATCTCCAAAGCTTGTAATAGTATGATCATAGGCATAACCGATTCTAAAGTCTTCATTTACCTGAAAGCCCAACAACCCACTAATAGAATCGTCCAATCGATGAGACAAACCAACTTCAAATCTATCATCAATCAATAAGTTTAAAGAAAGATCTAAAGATAAAGGAGCTCCCTCAGTAGCTCTCATCATCGTAGAAGGCTTTAATTTTAGATTATCCGCTACATTAAATACATAGCCCGAGGTAAAATAGTAATGTGCTTTTTCTGAAGCAGTACTTACCAACCCATTCTCATCTTCAAAATGCCGTGTTTCTAGTAAGTTCGGAACCGATAAACCTGCATAAAACGAATCGTTATAGTAATAAATACCAGCTCCAAAATTTGGTGAAAGTTCATTAATTGGAATATTTAAGGGATCTGAATCGACGGTAATCAATTCTCTTACATTTAAAAATGTTAGTCCTCCTTTAACACCAAAAGCCAATCTCCCATTTTCCGAAGTATTAATTGTGTAAGAAAAGTCAACAAAAACATTGTCTTCCTTTACAGGTCCAATTTCATCATGAATTATAGACACCCCTACACCTAATGCATCTCCAATTGGTGAATGACCTGATATCGTAATTGTTTGCGGAGCTCCTTTTACACCAACCCATTGAGAACGCCCAAGTAGCCCTATACTTCCAACCCCTTTTGAGCCTGCGTATGCTGGATTCAATACAATCATATTATACATATATTGAGTGTATTGTGGATCTTGCTGTCCAAAACTTTTTGTAATTGACATCAAAACTAAAATACTTAAAAATAATTTTATTTTTTTCATAAATCTTGTTTAAAATATTCTTTTGAAAGAGGAAAAAGAGATTCATTTATTCATCGCTCCTTCCTCTAATTTTTAATGCTTATCTTCTTAAATAAACCCAACCTGTTTGAGGTTCTCGTTCATTGTTATTAAAGTATATCGTATAAAAATAGGTACCTGCCGGTAACATATCACTACCTAAATTCATTCGTCCAGTAGAATAACCATCCCACCACTTTGGTGATTGATTTAGATTTTCATTATGTTTATATTCATACACCATATTTCCATATCTATCAATAATTTTCATACTAAAATTAGGATATAACACTTCTAAATGTTCTATTTCAAAGACATCATTAATTCCATCTCCATCAGGAGAGAATCCTTCTACAATAGACAATAATACAATTGGCTCAGTTGCCTGCGATGCCATATCATCTTCATAGATCAGTCCATTTCCTGGAGTTGAATCAAGATCTAACTCGTTAGCGGCAGTTATTTCAGCAACATTAATCCATTCTCCAAAAGGCTTAACATAGGCAGTAATCACAAGTACTTCTGTCTCGGTATTTAGGACTGTTCCAATATCCCATATACCTGATACTTCATCATATATTCCGCTTGTAGCTATTGCCGATACAAATGTATATCCAGACGGCAATAAATCAACAACCTGAACCCCTGTAGCATCACTCGTTCCATAATTTGTTACATTAATGGTAAAGTCCACATTAGTTTCAGCATAAGGTTCAAGAATATCAACATCCAACGTTAATTCTAAATCCACTACGGCAATTGGAGCTGTAGAAATACAAGAATAATTATTTGATAAATCAGAGTCTACTTGAAAAATATTTGTAATTGAAACACAGTTTTCATAATCTGTAGGCAATAAATTTGCATTTACGGTTGCATCTATTAATAACACTTCCGTATCATCAGTTAAAACCTTTCCAATATTCCATAACCCTGTTACTTCGCTATAAGTTCCTGTTGTTGAACTGTACTTGACATAAGTGTAACCTTCTGGTAATAGATCAGTAACTTCCACTTCAGTTGCAGTTAACGGACCATTGTTTATTATTCTAATTTCGAATGTTATTTGAGTATCAACTAAGGGTGTTACATTATTAGCAACAATTGATTTTTCAATAGCTAAATCTAACTCGGCTACTGGAACTGTTCCTATACAATCAAAATCATCTTCATCCACATCATTATTTCCTGGTGTTGAATCTATATCGTCTTCATTAGCACCCGTAATTTCTGCACAATTTTGATAATCTCCACTTCCCAATACAATAACATCAACTAATAATACGGCCGTATTTCCAATTCCAATGGTACCAATATTCCAAAGCCCAGTTAATGGGTTATAAGTACCTATGGTTGAACTGTAATTTTCAAAACTATATCCTGATGGTAATAAATCAGTTACTTGGACCCCCGTTGCTTTTGTTGGCCCTGCATTGTCAACTCTAATTTCAAACGTAATTTGATCTCCAACTAAGGGGGCAATTTCATTGTTCAACACAATTTTCGTTAAACTTAAATCAATATTAGCAACAGGAATAATATCAGCAATCCCAACGTTATTACTATTATTCACATCGGCCTGGTCAGCTGTAACATTACTTGTTACATTTGAAATTGTCAACCCTATAGTTCCTGAATTAACTGTTGCATTAATTAATAAAATCGCAGTATTTCCATTTGCTAAATCCCCAATATTCCATAAACCTGAACCTTGATTATATATTCCTTTTACGGTTGAATGACTATCATAAGTAACCCCCACCGGTAAAATATCGGTAATATTAACACCTGTAGCGTCACTTCCTCCTAATACATTTGAAACTTCAATAGTATACGTAATTAATTCTCCTTCATTTGGTGAACTATCACTTACTGTTTTTACTGTAACTAAATCTACACTTGTAACGTGAACTGTCTCAGAATCATCATCTGGAGACACATTGGTATCGTATTGGTCTTGAGTACTCGTAACCGTATTGGTCAATAGTTGACCTAACGTCCCTGTTCCTACAAGAGCTTCAATAGTTATCGTATCTGTTCCTCCAGGAACTAATGTTCCTATAGTCCAATTTGGAGCATTCCACGTCCCCACACTCGGAGTTACAATTCCGTAAGTTAAACCTACAGGTAAATTATCTGTTACTACTAAATTAGTAACTGGGGCTAAACTATTATTTGTAACTGTAATTGTATATACTACAATACTACCTTCATTTGGTGTTGCGTTATCAACCACTTTGGTTAATACAATATCAGCACCATTTACTATTATAATCGGTGCGTCCAATATATCACCTGCGGTTGTCGGATCCCACTGATCTCCCTCTGCAGCAATTATATGATTGTTAATCATTGTTCCTCCAGTACCATTATCAACAGTTGCATAAATTGTTAATGTAGCAGTTGCTCCATTTGCAATGGTACCAACTGTCCAAATTCCAGCACCATAGTTAAATGATCCATCTATTGTTGAATGACTGGCATAAGTAACTCCTACTGGTAAATTATCTGTTAAGCTCACGCCTGTAGCATCATTCGGCCCATTATTAACTACTGTTATTAGATAAGCAATTGTTGCTCCTTCAACAGGGTTTGCAATGTCTACGACTTTTGTAGTAACCAAGTCTGAACTTGTTACTGTTACATCTTCTGACGCATCATCCGTTGTAGCATTGTTATCATTCTGATCTTGTGTATTACTAACCGTATTGGTTAATGTTTGTCCGCCGGTTCCTGCATCTACAATTGCTTCTATAGTAATTGTCTCTGTTAGGCCTGAGGCTAGACTTCCTATTGTCCAGTTTGGTGCCGTCCAAGTTCCTACACTTGGTGTTACCAATCCGAATGTTAAGCCTGATTCTA
>Ga0209292_1001638_pt1 | contig 27054 bp, 25 predicted proteins | sample GOMGulsemesocosm_2_FD_184634 | JGI IMG/M metagenome (GOLD analysis project Ga0209292, IMG submission 184634) | Methane-oxidizing microbial communities from mesocosms in the Gulf of Mexico - GOM9C Gulf of Mexico (SPAdes) (version 2) | ecosystem: Environmental > Aquatic > Marine > Cold seeps... | reverse complement strand
TATAGAAATGGGAAGAGCATTTGAACTAAGAAAAGGACGTAAAATGAAACGTTGGTCAGCAATGTCTAAAGCCTTTACTCGTATTGGTAAAGATATTGTAATGGCTATTAAAGATGGAGGTTCAGATCCTGATAGTAACTCCCGTTTAAGAGCAGTTATACAGAATGCAAAAGCTGTTAATATGCCAAAGGACAATATTGAACGTGCTATAAAAAAGGCTTCTGATAAAAATACGGAGAACTATAAAGAAGTATTATTTGAAGGATATGCACCTCATGGAATTGCTATTTTAATTGAGACAGCTACTGATAATAATAACAGAACTGTTGCAAATGTTAGAGCATGTTTTAATAAATGTAACGGAAACTTAGGAACTCAAGGTTCTGTTGACTTTATGTTTGACAGACAATGTAATTTCAAAATAAAAGATACTGGTTTTGATGTAGAAGAATTAGAACTTGAATTTATTGATTGCGGTGTAGAAGAAATATTTGGTGAAGAACCTGATGAAAATGATCCAAACCCAACTAAATCAATTTTAATGTACGCTCCTTTTGAAAGTTTTGGAGCAATTCAAAAAGAAATTGAAGAAAGAGGAATGGAAATTATCTCTTCTGGTTTTGAACGTTTACCTCAAGTAACTAAAGAATTAACGGAAGAACAACAAGCGGATGTTGATAAACTGTTAGACCGTTTAGAGGAAGATGATGATGTACAAAACGTATTCCACACTATGGCTTAAAAAACATTGATAAAATATAATACAGTAAAACCCTTCTATTTCAGAAGGGTTTTTTAATTACTATAACCTCTTATACATTAGAATAAGAAATTTCAAAAATAAGTAGCTCTTTTGCTATCCAAAAAGAATATTAATCCCTGTTCTATTATTCAATTTTTTAAATCAGTTTATCATAGGGTATTTAACTAAAAAGCTTCTATCATAAAAAGGGCTATGATACTAAAAAAACTAAATCTAACACCTCTAAAACTTTAGTAGTTTCATTAAAAATTACAACTTCCTTATCAGAGGTTCTTTATCATTAATATTTATAATATAGACAATACTTTGAAGCATTAGTAAACATATTTATATTACTTTCGAAGCTCTAAATTTATTAAACTAACTAATAATTATTATCATGAAAAAACTACTCCTACTTATTACAATTACATCTTTATTATTTACTTCGTGTAGTGATGATGATGCTATGACTGTAACACCTCAAGGGAACTACAAACTAACTAAAGAGGTTATGAAAAATGATAATGGTGACATTATACAGATATATGAATATGAATATACTAATGGATTATTAACCAAAAAAATCAGAGCAGATTATGAGGGGAATGAGTTTATAACTACATATTTTTACGATTTAAATAATAAAATCACACACTTGATTAATAGTAACGGCACACAAACGGATTTTCAATATATTGGAAACAAAATAACCTCTAACACAACAACTTCATACAACAATCTATATACGCAAACATTCACTTACAATGCTTTAGGTCAATTAATCAAAACCGAGTACTCTCAAAATGGAGGCTCCCCAAATAGTATATTAATTTACACTTATGATAACAATAGTAATATTTCAACAATAAATTTTGACTCTGTCGTCACAAATTCATATTCTTACGACAATGGATACAACCCAGATAGATTGATATATTTGGATGAGTTGAGTGCTATTTACGGCCTTGATCATAATAATGTTGTTTTGAATAATTTAATATATACTTATGCATATGTATATAATTCAGCAAATTATCCTACAAAGAAAACAAACTATGACAATAATGTTTTAGCTGGATCAACTGAATACACCTACCAATACCTTTAAGTCTCAGAGTTAAACTATATGTTTTAATTGAAAAAAGATTACCTACTCTTTGGTACTCTTTTTTCAATTAACTAGTTTATCGAGCAACTAGTATCCCTCCTATAAAACCAATCCCAATATTAAATAATCTGGTATCATAAAAACGTTTTGGAACTACCACTTTAACTGTTTGTACTTCCACTGTTTTTATATATGGGTTGGTATTGGTAATATCTGTAGTATAGGTTTGCTTACCTAACAACCATTTTCTTTTAAAGCCGGTAATACTGGTTTGTTTATTTAACATCGAAAAATCAGCTATTTTAAAACCGTCTTCATTTATATTATAATCATACTGAAGCCATTTATTCATGTGTTTCCCTTTACGCTCAAAATCATATCCTATTTTCGTTTCAAAAGGAACAATAACACTTTCAATTGCTACCATAGTTTCTGTTTGGATAATAGCTTCAACTTTTGAAAACTCCTTACACAAAGCATTGAGTGATGTATCTTTTGAATACAACAATTCTTTAAGATCTTTTTTTTCTAACTCCAATACTTTTTTTGTGGCCGTCATAGTTCCTAACTCATTTTTATAATGATCGGTAGCATCTATTAATGCCACTCCCATAGAAGCTACTAATTGTTTATTACTAGAACACTGATTAATTGATAAAACTAATGCTATGAACAAACCAAGAATGAGTACATTTTTATAACTGATATATTGCATAGGAATTGATTTTAAAGTTCAATTATTTAAATCAACAAATATGCCGCACATAGGCATTTAACAAATGTTAACATTATACTTTTAAGTATTCGTATTACATGCCAGTTCTTCAAAGTAACAATGTCAGTCAATTTTAGGAAGGTATATCAGTTTTCAATAAAAACACACACAATTACAAGTATCCCTATATTTAGTGATATTAAGTGGCTAAACTCAGTTAGCGGATGTTTCATCACTGTTAGTGATAAAAATATTTTTCTTAAATTAGAGTATAATTTAACCTGAATACGTATTAAAAAAACTCAACCCAACACCCATTTTTTTAGTTATGACAACTTATAATAAAATTATATACGACTATATTAAAGTTGACGATACAGCTGTAAAAAATGCAATCATTGACTTATTTGTAGATAGTAAAAGTGAATCCTTACCTAACTTCATGGACGGTTTACTCAATAAATGCGGTCTCGTTTCCATAAACATCATGTTAGTAGAGGGAAAAAAGTGGGATGCCTATATGAGTTTTAGTGAAGAAAATATTTTCCTAGAAAAAAAAGGAATGCTTGAAATTATTAAAGCACCTAATACAAAATTAGATGCTGAAATAATATTAGCCGATAAATTAATAGGCCTTTTAGATACTGTAGATTTTTACTCATTTATTAAAAGAGTGAAATAAGCAATATTTTAAGCCGGTAGAAAACCCATTTTTCCTTCTTGATAATCACGCATCGCTTCTAATATTTCCGTTTGTGAATTCATTACATATGGTCCGTAATTCACTACTTTTTCATTTAACGCTTCGCCTGATAAAAATAAGAGCTTACTTTTTACTTCAGAAACAATTTTAATTCCATCACCATCCTGATTAAACTCGATGAGTTGATTTTCATCTTTCTTTAAATTAACTTCATCATTTACATTCACCTCACCATTTAATAAGTAAATCATTGATTGATGCGTTAATTCCATAGGAAGTATTAATTCCCCATCTTTTTCCATATCAATCATAAAGGTATTTACAGGGGTTTGGGTTGTTATTTTCCCTTCCTTACCATTTAAATTTCCTGCAATTAATTGTACTGTAGCCTTATTATCTTCAGATAAAATTACTTCAAAATTATCAGCTGTAACATGTTGATATTTTGGTTGCATCATTTTTTTTGATGCTGGTAAATTCAACCACAATTGTATTCCTTCAAGCGTTCCTCCTTTTTCCACAAACTTTTTGGTAGGACTTTCCGAATGGATTATTCCTCTCCCCGAAGTTGTCCATTGTACATCTCCTGATTTTACTACACTTTCATTTCCTAAAGAGTCACGGTGTAGTTGCTCTCCTTGAATTAAAAATGTAATTGGTTCAAACCCACGATGAGGGTGTGGCCCTAAATCAAACGGATTATTTTTGACATTAATTTCATAAGGTCCATAATGATGTAATAACACAAACGGATCAATCCTTTCTATTGTTTGTGTTGGTATTGGCTGGCGCAAACGTATTGGCCCCATATTAACCAAATCGCTTCTTCCTACTGTTTTAATTGTATTTAGTTTCATAATTGTTTGTTCTATATTACCCTTAAGAGAAATATAGAGTTACAACTATATATAACCTTAGGGCTATTATTATCTTATTTTATCTAATAAATCACTCAACAAATTTGCTTCCTCATCCGTTAAGTTATTCATGAATTTTAACTTACCCTCATTATCAATAACGGTAAGTAACTTTAATCCTTCTGCTGTTATTTCAACAAAAACTACTCTTCTATCATCTTCACATCTGATCCTATTAATCAAATTTTTATCACATAATTTATCCATCAAACGGGTTGCATTTGGCGAACGTTCAATCATCCGTTCTTTAACCAGCTGAACTTTTATAGCCTCACCTGCACCTCTAAGAATTCTTAAAATATTAAACTGCTGTGGCGAAATACCATAGGGCTTAAAAAAAGCTACTTCTTTATTGCTTAACCAATTAGCGGTATACTTAATATTAATCAATGCTTTTACACGACTAGAAGGAAAAGTGGATGATATGTCTTTTGATATATCTCCCATTACAATGCTTGTTGCAATTTATTTACAGCTGTTTGCAACTGTTTATTTAATTCTTCATCAGTTATTACACCATCTTTAAAATTGTCATAGAAAGAAGGAAATGATAAATCAGCTATGATATTACCTCCCATATACGGGAACCTTCCTTTGGCAATTTCTAAAACGGTTGCTCCACCTCTAGCCCCAGGGGAAGTTGCTAATAACAACATTGGTGTTTCCGACCATAACTTACCATCGATACGTGACATCCAATCAAAAGCATTTTTAAATGCTGTAGAATAAGCTCCGTTATGCTCCGCTAATGACAAAACTACACCGTCAGCGTCTTTTATTTCTTGCAACAATTTATGAGCATCTTGAGCTATTCCGCTTTCTGTTTCTAAATCAATACTATAAAGTGGTAGCGCAAAGTCATTTAAATCCAATACTTTCACTTCAACATCCTTAAGCATATTTGCAGTATACACTGCTAAGATTTTATTTATTGAGTTTTTACTATTACTTCCTCCTAATGCAATTACTTTTTTCATTCTAGATAATTTTTGTTTTAATACTTGTTTCTTTTTTTAATAATTGTGCTACAGGGCATTTTTCTGCCATAACTATTAATTTTTCTTTTTGTTTTTCGGTTACTTCCTTTTCAAATGAAACTTCTTCAACTGTTGTTGTAATTATTCCATTTACAGTAGACTCCTTTGTTTGTATTACATGAACTGTTATTTCACCTAGATCCCACCCTTTATGAAGAGCGAAAACACGCAATGTCATACTAACACATCCACCAATAGCTGATAATAAATATTCAACTGGTGTAGGAGCAGTATTATCGCCACCATCTTCAAGTGGTCTATCCAAATACATTTCATGTCCTCTTGAAACAGATACTGCCTTGTAACTATCCCTAGACAATACTGTTTTTGATGTTGTACTTTCCAATTTATTTATCAATTCTTTTTCTAAAAATATAAGATACTATCAATAACACTATAGCAATTATAGCTCCTACTTCTTCTCCATCATTAATCATTTTATGTGCAAAAAAGGCCAATACAAAATCAAAGAAAAAACCAGCATATGCCCATTCTTTTAACACACTAAATTTGGGGTTCCAAATAGCAAATACACCTAACAATTTTGCTAATGCTAATGGGTAAATAATATAAGTAGGGTACCCAAAATTTGTAAACATTGTTTCTACCATTGCATGGTTAAAAATGTACATTCCTGCTGAAAACAACATTAAAAAAGTAAATAGCCCTGTACTCACATAATAAATTATTTTATCTCTTTTCATTTCTTATAGTTTTTAAATTCTTTACAAATTTACAATAAATAATTTTATTTACCAAGGAAAATACTTCCATGTAAATATATTGAAATAATTACTATTGATTATCGCTAATATAGTTTGTACTTTAGCAAACCAATTTAACAACACAAATGGACATAAAATTCAACAAAAACGAAGACCACAATAAATTACTATTATCTGAGATGAAGCAACGCTTTGCTAAGGTAAAATTAGGTGGTGGACAAAAGAGAATAGAAAAACATAAGGCTAAAGGAAAACTGACTGCAAGAGAGCGTATTGACTATTTATTAGATAGCAAAAAGCCTTCTATTGAAATTGCAGCTTTTGCTGGAGACGATATGTATGCAGAACACGGAGGATGTCCTTCTGCTGGAGTTGTAGTGAAAATAGGTTATGTAAGTGGTAAACAATGTATTGTTGTTGCTAATGACGCCACTGTTAAAGCTGGTGCATGGTTTCCTATAACTGCTAAAAAGAATTTAAGAGCTCAAGAGATTTCTATAGAAAATAAATTACCAATTATCTACCTAGTAGATAGTGCTGGTGTTTATTTGCCTATGCAAGATGAAATTTTTCCTGATAAAGAACATTTTGGAAGAATATTCCGAAATAATGCTGTGATGAGTAGTATGGGAATAACACAAATTGCTGCTGTTATGGGTAGTTGTGTTGCTGGAGGTGCTTATTTACCCATAATGGCTGATGAAGCTTTAATTGTTGATAAAACTGGAAGTATATTCTTAGCAGGTAGTTACTTAGTAAAAGCTGCCATTGGAGAAAGTATTGATAATGAAACTCTAGGAGGGGCTACTACGCATTGTGAAATATCAGGAGTTACTGATTATAAAGCAAAGGATGATAAGGATGCTTTAGAAACCATAAAAAGGACTATGGGTAGAATTGGTGACTTTGATAAAGCTGGTTATAACAGAACTGAACCAAGTCATCCAAAAAAGAATCCAGAAGAAATATTTGGAATTTTACCAAAATCCAGAGCAGAGCAATATGACATGATGGAAATCATTACCCGTATGGTTGATGATTCTGAATTTGATGAATACAAAGCTGGATATGGGCAGAGTTTAATTACTGGATATGCCAGAATTGACGGTTGGGCTGTTGGTATTGTAGCCAACCAACGTAAATTGGTAAAAACTAAAAAAGGAGAAATGCAGTTTGGAGGAGTAATCTATTCTGACTCTGCAGACAAAGCAACTCGTTTTATAGCAAACTGTAATCAAAAGAAAATTCCATTAGTGTTTTTACAAGATGTCACTGGGTTTATGGTGGGTAGCAAATCAGAACATGGAGGAATTATTAAAGATGGTGCTAAAATGGTAAGTGCTGTAAGTAATTCAGTAGTACCAAAATTTACTGTTGTTATTGGTAATTCATACGGGGCAGGAAACTATGCTATGTGTGGTAAAGCCTATGACCCAAGATTAATATTTGCTTGGCCAAGTGCAGAATTAGCAGTAATGAGTGGAAACTCTGCAGCTAAGGTATTACTTCAAATAGAAACAGCCTCATTAAAGAAAAAAGGAGAAGAAATAACTCCTGAAAAAGAAGCTGAGCTATTCAATACTATAAAAGCACGTTACGACAACCAAGTGTCTCCATATTATGCAGCTTCAAGAATTTGGACAGATGCAATAATAAATCCGTTAGATACTAGAAAATGGATTTCTATGGGTATAGAAGCTGCAGACCACGCTCCTATTGAAAAACCTTTTAATTTGGGAGTAATTCAGGTGTAATATTATAGTTATCAAAAAAATATTCATAAAGATTTATTTAAATCAAAAAAGAGAGGTTAGTCGCCTCTCTTTTTTGATTTAATAGTATCTTATCACCTTATTAATTCTAACCAATAAAATATGATAATTTACGGACACAATTCTTCTAACTTAGAAAACTCAAATCCGAACTCGTTAAAATGTCCAAGTTGTGAAAATAATGGAACTACTGAATTACATCTCTTCGGAAAATACGCTACATTATTTTGGATTCCAATGTTTCCAATGGGGAAAAATGTAGTTTCAGAATGCAATCACTGTAAGGCTGTTCTAGAAAAAAAACAAATGCCTCAAGATTTTAATATACATATAGATAATTTAAAGAGTAAAGCAAAAACGCCAATATGGAATTGGGCAGGGTTAACAATTCTTGCTGGAGTAATTACTTGGGCTACTTTTCAAAGTCAACAACATGACAAAGATGTTTTAGTTTATGCTGAAGTACCAGCTGTTCATGATTTATATGATGTAAAATTAGACAACGGAAGCTATACCACTTACAGAGTAACCAATATAGCAAATGACTCTATTCATTTTAAAATGAATGACTATGAAATTAGCAAAAGCTCAAAATTATATCAAATTGACAAAGATGAAAATTATAGTGATGATGTATATACCATGCACAAATCATTTCTGATAGAACTGCAAAAAGACGGAACTATTATGGATATTTCTAGAAATTAAACTTAAGTGTACTTTCTAAGTTATTAGAAGCACAAAAAATAGCCCAGATCAAAAACCAAAAGTATCTAATTGATTATCAATTAGATACTTTTGGTTTTTGATTTTATTTTTGTATCTTAATAGTATCTTAAATGAATAAATTATGGATAATATTAAACAACTTAACAAATGGGCTAACGCACACACCTATTACTCATTAGATATTATTAGAATAGGATTAGGCGCCTTTATATTTTACAAAGGAATGTACTTTATGAGTCATAGTTTAATACTAGCTGATTTAATTGAACCACTAAAGAACTATGTGGGGGAAATAATACTATTGCATTATGTAGTACCTGCACATTTAATTGGGGGGATACTTATTATTTTTGGTTTATTAACACGTTGGGCAATTATAGCACAAATACCCGTTTTAATTGGAGCAGTATTGATTAATTTACTAGGCGAGATGAACGCTTTAAATTTAATGACAGCAAGTATAGTACTAGTATTATCCCTATTCTTTCTTATATATGGGTCGGGAAAACATTCAGCAGATTATTACCTGAAAATGGAAAAATGACATTTTAGCTGTTGACAAAGAACTTTGTTTCATATTAATAAAATTGAATTAGCTTTAAATTTTATTTTCTTTGTTAACAGCTTCTATAAAAAAAGCCTCACTTAGTAAGTGAGGCTTTTTTTATTGTTTTTATTTAAAACTATTAACTATCGGCATCTAAATAATCAAAAACACCATCACCATCGGTATCTTTATAGATTCGTCTTGTAATTGTAATCTTATTAGGAACTTCAGAGTAATCAATATTCCTATCTATCTCCTCTTCCCCAACTAACAAAGCTGGCTCAGCATCACCGTCATAAATAACATACGTATTGGTTACTTCATCTCTAGTTAAAATTGGATCATTTTCATCATTGGCATCTACAAAGTTTGAATTACCATCCGAATCCGTGTCGTCATTAGATAAATCATGATCCCCATTTAAATCTTCTACATAGGTTGGCACTCCATCATTATCATGGTCCAACTCTGTAGTTCCATATACTTTAAATTTAAATATTAATGGCGAATATGGTGATATTGTACCTGGAGAACGTGAATAATAACCTAATCCCGAAGGCATAAAAACTGCACCTACACCATAATCATGATAAGTATATGTTCCATCAGGAAGTCCAGTAATATCGTCTAAATTTGGTGTTGGGGAACCTACCGCTATATTAAATTCTGAAACTGACTCTGAAAACCCTTTAATAGAAGTTGCTAAATCTAATTCATTAGGGTTTAATTGATTATCAAAAACTTCTTTATCTAACGTAATTCCCTCATAAGATAAAAATGCTTCGTCACAGAACCTTGGTTTCACTAGTCCTAGTCCTTGTACTGCTTTTAAAATGTATAAGGTATGATCAACTCCACTTACGGCTATCGTTTTTGTTTCAATGGTCATCCCATTAATAACTGTTCCTACAAAATCAATTAAAGGAGTTCTAGTAAAACTCCCTACAATTTGATTACTATCTAATATATCTCCATCACCATTAGCATCTACTTCTGCTTTAGTTTCATCTAAATAAAACTTAATATCAAAATTGAAATCAGCTGGTGGCGTTACAAACTCTTCTTCATTAAAATAATTGTTTGTCAAAAAACCCACTATTGCAGCAGCATCAATAGGCTCTTGTTGCCATAAAGGAGTTATTTCTTCAGTTGTAGTTGAATCATCTTTTTGGCAAGAAAATAGCCCTCCAAAAATTAATAATAAAATTGTACTCTTAATTATTCTATTCATCATTACTCAATTTTGGCGGCAAGATACAATTTTATCTTACTTTTGTTTTTATTTTAACATTGATTTTAGATAAAATGAGAGTTGATAAGTATTTATGGTGTATTCGCTACTTCAAAACAAGAAGTATTGCTACTGAAGCCTGTAAAAAAGGACATATTCGTATTAATGAAGTTCAGGTAAAACCTTCTCGAGAAGTATATGCTACTGATAAAATCAATATTCGAAAAAATCAAGTAAACTATGTTATTCAAGTTTTAGATACACCAAAAAATAGAGTTGGCGCCAAACTTGTTGATATATACCGAAAAGATATCACTCCAAAAGAGAATTTTGAACACCTAGAACTCTTAAAGTATTCCAAAGATTATTATCGCAAAAAAGGGGTTGGAAGGCCTACTAAAAAGGATAGACGAGATATTGACGATTATAGTTCTGAAGAAGAATAAAAAGATGTAGCTTTGATATAGATTTATAACGCTAATTAGCAACGCATGAAAACAGAAAACAATATTATTCTTACGGATACTCAAATAAATCATAAAATTAGAAGGATTGCACTTCAAATTCTTGAAAGTAATATTAATGAGCAACAAATAGTATTGGCAGGTATTTCTAAAAATGGGTTTATAATTGCTAAAAAGCTACAAAAAGTAATTGCTGATTATTCTGATGTTGAAATTGTTCTCTGTGAGGTTTTTATTAATAAGAAAGATTTGCTTGCAAATATTACTGTTTCCATTAACACAAATGAATATACAAATAAGTCTGTTGTGTTAATTGATGATGTATTACATTCCGGAGCAACTTTAATTTATGGTGTCAAACATTTTTTAAACACGCCTTTAAAAAGGTTAAAAACTGCTGTGTTGATAAATCGAAATCATAAAAAATTCCCTGTAAAGGCTGATTTCAAGGGACTATCATTGTCTACTTCAATCAATGAACATATAGAGATTCTTTTTGACAACAATACAGCTCAAGCAGTATTAATATAATGATTTAACAATTGCTTCTACGGTTTCATTAACAGATAAATTATCAGTATTTACACTATTTGATGCTTGCTGATAATAATTTTGACGCTCAAATAAATGAATCGCAATAAATTCATGCAATGCTTCTTTTGATTGTAAATGACTAATCAACGGTCTATTTTCTTTTTCAAAAAACAATCGATCAGACAAGCTTTTTGCTGAAAGTTTTAAATAAATTGACTTTGCCTCACCTGAATTAATTAAGTCCATATTATTCGAATAGCATGGTGTACCTCCACCAACAGATAAAACTACTTTGGTAAATTTTGTTATAATCTCATTTAAGTAAAGATTTTCCTTTCTTCGAAAATAAATTTCACCCTTGGATTTAAAAACTTCCTTGACACTTAATTGCTCCTTTTCTTCAATGAAATTATCCAAATCAATAAATTTATAACCTAAAATTGCTGCTAATTGCACACCAATTGTAGATTTTCCTGAGCCCATATAACCTAATAATGTAATAATCATATTTTATTAAATACTCTTAGTTAACGATTTACAAATGTCTTAAAAATATTTCGAAAAAATATCAAAAAAAAGACTTGATAAATTAATTAATCCTCTTATATTTGCACCCGCAATCACAAATATGTTTTTGTATAGATCTGGTAGCTCAGTTGGTAGAGCATCTCCCTTTTAAGGAGAGGGTCCTGGGTTCGAGCCCCAGCCAGATCACTAAAAACTTCATCCAGTAAAGAGGTTTTTTTTATGCATTTATTTTGATCTGGTAGCTCAGTTGGTAGAGCATCTCCCTTTTAAGGAGAGGGTCCTGGGTTCGAGCCCCAGCCAGATCACTAAAAGTTACAATTTTAGTAACTATTTTTACATATTGAATTAAGATCTGGTAGCTCAGTTGGTAGAGCATCTCCCTTTTAAGGAGAGGGTCCTGGGTTCGAGCCCCAGCCAGATCACTAAAAAGTTAAGCGAGAGCTTAACTTTTTTTGTTCCTATACATAATTAACTGATATTTACATCAATTAAAACGATTCATATATTCTTTCTATTTTTTAAAGAATATTAGATTAACATTAATGCGCACGTGGCGGAATTGGTAGACGCGCTAGCTTGAGGGGTTAGTGGAGGAAACTCCGTGGAAGTTCGAGTCTTCTCGTGCGCACTTTATGTTTTATAAAACTACAAAACCCAACTAATTAAAATTAACTATCATTTTTTGAATCAAAAATATTGTCGTAACTTTTAATTACGGTTAAAGTAATGTTAACACCACACCTAACCACTCTTTTAAATTTAACTTTGTTTATATAATATAAATTATCATTTATGAGAACTAAACTGTTTGTATCTATCACCACATTAATTCTTCTTGGATCATGTGTTTCCCAAAAGAAATTTACATCCCTAGAAGAAAAACAGAAAAAAACACAGAACTTATTAAATTCCGCAACGGTAAAACTAAATAGTTGCTTGGAAGATCGCGCTTCATTTTCTGCACGTTCTAAAGCACTAGAAGAACAACTTGCAGATTTAAGAAAAACAAATCATGGTTTAATGGAAAGCACTAAGGACCTTACCATTCTTACCACAAAAGGAGCTGATAACCTTGAAAAGTCTTTAGAGAGTTTACAAGAGAAAGATTTAAAAATATCGCGTCTTCAGGATGCAATAACAAAAAAAGACAGTGTTACCCTAGCATTAGTTACAAGTTTAAAGAGTGAGGTAGGAATTAACGACCCAGATATCAATATCAATGTAGAAAAAGGGGTGGTATTTATATCTATTGCAGATAAATTATTATTTAAAAGCGGGAGCTATAACGTAACTTCTAGAGCAAATGAAATACTTGCTAAAGTAGCTAAAGTAGTTAACGGTAAGCCTAATTTTGAATGTATGGTTGAAAGTCATACTGATAATAAATCATTCAAAAACGGAGTGTTAATTGATAATTGGGACTTAAGTGTTAAGCGTGCTACCTCTATTGTTAGAGTTTTAGAAAGTTTAAATGTAAAACCTGAAAAACTTATTGCTGCAGGAAGAAGTTTTCACGTACCATTGACTGACAATGATACTGCTGAAAACAGAGCAAAAAATCGTAGAACTAGGATTGTTATTTTACCTAAAATAGATGAATTTTATGATATGATTGAACAAGAAATGAAAAGCTTAGCTAAAGAGTAAGCAAAAATCATCATATACTTAAAAAGCTCAATCTAACGATTGAGCTTTTTGGTTTTATAGACTTAAATATCTTTTTTTTTTACAAAATATCCAAACTTCCTTTTCCTTCTCTTATCACCTCAACCTCTCCATTAGAAAAATCAATTACAGTAGAAGCAACATTATCTCCATAACCTCCATCAATAACCATATCTACCCTATTCTGCCATTTTTCATAAATCAATTCAGGATCAGTAGTATACTCAATAATATCATCTTCATCATAAATAGATGTTGAAACAATGGGGTTCCCGAGAGCTTCAATAATAGCTCTGGTAATATCATTATCTGGAACACGAATACCAACTGTTTTTTTCTTTTTAAACACTTTAGGTAAATTGTTATTTCCCGGCAAAATAAAAGTATATGGCCCAGGTAAAGCACGTTTTAATATCTTAAATGTTGCACTATCAATTTGCTGTACATAATCACTCAAATGACTTAAATCATTACAAACAAAGGAAAAGTTTGCCTTTTCAAGCTTCACTCCTTTTATTTTAGCAATACGCTCCAATCCTCTAGTTTTAGTAATATCACAACCTAAACCATAAACAGTATCCGTAGGATAAATTACAATCCCTCCTTTTTGTAATACCCTTACCACTTTATCAATTTCTTTCGAGCTTGGGTTATTACTATATATTTTAATAAATTCACTCATATTACTTATTCAATAATTAAAAGATTGAATGTTTAAAGGATTATTAAGTTACGAAATGTTTTTAACTTTTAAGTCGAGGGGTTTAAAAGGTTATAAGTTAAAACCACTTAATAAACTTAAATAGTCTTCCACATTTTCTTTAATTGTATCAATATACCTTATTCATCCTAAACAACTCAACTTATAAACACTTAAACTATTTTATAACATTCAATTTAGCAAAACGCAATAATAACTTCTTCAAACCACCATTAGCAAAACGTATTTCTGCTTTTTTATCTGTCCCCACCCCTTCTATACTGACTACCTCTCCTTTACCAAAACGAATATGCTCAACAATATTACCGACAACTAAAACATCAGTAGTATCAGCTCCAGCACTCCCATCGGAGTTTGGTTTTAGCTTTCTTAGTTTTCGAGTAGCAGCTTCACTTGAAAAGGTTGATGGTCTTCCAGAAACAGGTTTCTTTAAGCGCAATTTGCTTTTATCGACATCTCCAAAAACATCAATATCCATCATAGGCTTAAAACGTCGTTCATGCATTGGCGTAAGGTATTCGAGATATTTATCATCTATTTCATCAATAAACCTACTTGGTTCCGCATCTATTAATTTTCCCCACCTGTATCTACTCTGTGCATAAGTTAAATAAGCTTGTTTTTCTGCTCGCGTTAATGCTACATAAAACAATCGACGTTCCTCTTCCAACTCACTGCGCGTATTCATACTCATTCCTGAAGGGAATAAATCTTCTTCCAAACCAACAATATATAAATATGGAAATTCCAATCCTTTTGATAAGTGAATCGTCATTAAAGCTACTCTATCTTCATCACCTGTATCTTTATCCATATCAGTTGCTAATGCAACATCTTCTAAAAATTCTGATAAAGCTCCAGTAGTACCGTCTAACTCTTTTTGTTGTTCAACAAAATCTTTAATACCATTAAGGAGCTCTTCAATATTCTCAATTTTTGCGACCCCTTCAGGAGTAACATCCTTTTTCAGTTCTTGAAACAATCCAGTTTTTTTAGCGACATGTTCTGAAATTTCAAATGCTGTAGCAGTTTGATTCAATACTTGAAAGCTTTGAATCATCAACACAAAAGCCTCTAACTTTCTACGAGTTCCCGTATTAATTTTTAAATCAGGAAGCTTATGCAAATTTTGCATTACTTCAAAAATAGAACGTTTGTAATGATTTGCAGTAACTACCAATTTTTCAATAGTAGTAAAACCTATCCCTCTTGCCGGATAATTAATTACCCGTTTTAACGCTTCTTCATCAGCAGGGTTCGTTAATAATCGCAAATAAGCCAATACATCCTTTATTTCCTTACGCTGATAAAAAGATAATCCACCATAAATTCGGTATGGAATATCACGTTTACGCAAAGCATCTTCCATAGCTCTTGATTGGGCATTGGTACGATACAAAATAGCAAAATCACCATTATTAAGCTGATGTTCCATTCTATTTTCAAAAATAGAACTTGCCACAAAACGTCCTTCCTCACCATCCGTAACTAAACGATTTACCTTTATTTTAGGACCATCTTCATTATGCGTCCAAACATCTTTATCTAATTTAGTTTTATTGTGATCAATTACAGAATTGGCTGCTTCTACAATATTTTTAGTAGAACGGTAATTCTGTTCCAAACGATACATGACAACACCATCATAATCCTTTTGAAAATTCAATATGTTATTAATGTTTGCCCCACGGAACGCATAAATACTTTGTGCATCATCACCAACAACACATATATTCTGAAATTTATCAGATAATGCTTTTACGATTAAATATTGTGAGTGATTGGTATCTTGATACTCATCCACTAAAATATATCGAAATCTATTTTGATACTTCGCTAATACTTCCGGAAAACGTGTAAGCAACTCATTTGTACGTAATAACAAGTCATCAAAATCCATTGCACCAGCTTTGAAACATCTATCAACGTATTCTTGATAAATCTCCCCTATTCTTGGCTTTTTTGCCATGGCATCAGCTTCTTGCAGTTCACCATTTTGATAATAAGCTTTAACCGTTATTAAATTATTTTTAAAAGATGATATTCTACTTTGTACTTGCTTGTACTTGTACACATCTTTATCTAATCCTTTTTCTTTAATGATAGCAGAAATCAAACGTTGAGAATCCTGAGTATCGTATATCGTAAAATTGGTTGGATAGCCCAATTTATCTGCTTCTATACGCAGTATTTTTGCAAATATGGAGTGAAAAGTTCCCATCCATAAGTTTTTTGCCTCAGTTGTACCAACAATAGCAGAGATACGTGCTTTCATTTCACGTGCCGCTTTATTTGTGAAAGTCAGTGACAAAATATTAAAAGCATCCACTCCTTCACTCATCAAATAAGCAATACGATAAGTTAATACTCTAGTTTTTCCTGAACCAGCTCCAGCAATAACAATCATTGGCCCTTCTTTATGTAAAGTAGGTTCCTTTTGTGCTGAATTTAACTCATTTATGTATTCTTGTATATTCTTCTCCATAATCGTTTCAAAAATACAGTTCTGAAATGGCTATTACAATAAGTTACTCAAAAAGTTATGAACTATACATTTACTAACTTTATTTAGTAAAAAAATACCTACTTTTGAGAAAATGATTTTTAAAAAATAAATGGATACTCTACTTTCTTTTTTCGGTTCAATTTCATGGTGGTTATGGATCATTATTGGATTAGCTTTAATAGCCATTCGTGATGTTATACAACGAAACCACACCATTAGTCACAACTTTCCTATATTTGGTCATATCCGATATTTATTTGAAAGTATTGGCCCCGAAATGCGTCAATATTTTGTTGCTAACAATAGAGAAGAGTTACCTTTTAATAGAATTGAACGGGGGTGGATTTACGCCTCTGCAAAACAAGAAAATAACTACGAAGGTTTTGGAACTGATAGAGACATATATGCTCATCAGCATATTTTCATCAATAATGCAATGATGCCTTATCAAATTGGGGAAAATCATCCAAATAAAACAGATAAATCATTTGTTCCTTGTGCAAAAGTAATGGGACTACACAGTAAACGTAGGAAACCTTTCCGTCCTGCATCTGCTATTAATGTATCAGCAATGAGTTTTGGCTCATTATCATCTAGAGCAGTTGAATCATTAAACAAAGGAGTTAAAATGGCTGGAGCCTACCATAATACTGGTGAAGGTGGATTGTCGCCTTATCATAGTAATGGAGGTGATGTGATTTTTCATTTTGGAACTGGATACTTTGGTGTACGTGCCGATGATGGTGGGTTCAGTATGGAAAAAATGATCAAATTAGTAGAAGATAATCCGTTTGTAAAAGCTATTGAAATAAAGTTATCCCAAGGAGCTAAACCTGGAAAAGGTGGAGTATTACCAGGAAAGAAAATCACTGCTGAAATTGCAGATATCAGAGGTGTGGAAATAGGAAAAGATGTATTATCACCTCCTAACCACAAAGCGTTTTCTAATGTAGGGGAAATGGTCGAATTTATTGAGCAAATTGCAGAAGCTACAGGCTTACCAGTCGGTATAAAAGCTGCAATTGGTAAATTAGAGCAATGGGAAGAGCTTGCTGATATTATGAAAGCCACAGGAAAAGGACCAGATTTCATCACTGTTGACGGTGGTGAAGGTGGTACTGGAGCAGCCCCTCCAAGTTTTGCTGACCATGTCTCCTTACCGTGGGTATATGGATTCAGTGATTTGTATAAATTATTCCAATCAAAAGGATTAAGTGAACGTATTGTTTTTATTGGTAGCGGTAAATTGGGTTTCCCTGCAAAAGCAGCTATGGCATTTGCAATGGGAGCTGATTGTATTAATGTTGCTCGTGAAGCCATGTTAAGTATTGGCTGTATACAGGCACAAGTATGCCATACAAACACTTGCCCTAGTGGTGTTGCTACGCAAAGTAAATGGTTGCAACACGGTATTCACGTTCCTATTAAATCGGAACGATTAGCCCAATATTTTAAAACTTTTAGAAAAGAATTAATAGAAATCACCCATGCAGCAGGTTACGAACACCCTTCACAATTTAAAATGAGTGATGTAGATGTTAATGTAGACGATCACAACTTATCAAAAGAATTGAACAGAACCTATAATTACGAAAAAACTCTAGTTCCATTTAATTCAATGGAATCCTTGAAAAATTGCGAATACTTAGGAGGATCTGATTACATGAGAAAATCAAGTAAGATTTATACATCAGTATTGAAAAAATAAATTTATTTTTATCAAAAATTGTTTTCAACATGGATTATCAAAAATTAGTAGAGTTTATATTATTTCTTTTTCCTGCAATCATCACAGGTGGTGTAGCATATTTATTTTTTAAAAGGCATACTAAAAATGAAGAAGGTAGACGCCGATATTTAATACAAAAAGAAGCACAAAAAACCGCTCTGCCATTACGTTTGCAAGCTTATGAACGTATGGCATTGTTTTTAGAACGCGTAAACCCTTCTAATTTATTATTAAGAGTAAGTCCACTTAGTAATGACAAATTGAATTATCAACAATTACTTAGTGCTAGTATTGAACAAGAATTTGAACATAATTTAGCACAGCAAATTTACATAAGTGATGAATGCTGGAATGTTATTAAAACTGCCAAAAGTACCACAATACAAATTATAAGAAGTACTGCTAACAATCCGGATGTTGCAGATGCTGATAAATTACGTGAATTAATACTTACAAGTTTATTAGAAAAAGCTTCTCCTTCAGAAACAGGAATGGCATTTATAAAAAATGAAGTTGGAGAATTATTTTAAGTTTAATACTTCTTCATAATCAATAGTACTCGGACTATCATTATTCATTTTATGTTTCGCATATTCGTAACCTTGTTTCCACCACAAAGTCATTTGTTTTTTATTAAAAATCAACGAGTTATCCGTTAACTTTATTGGTGTATGGTATAAATTTAGTTTTACATTATTATGCTTTGCGCTTAGTTTTCCTAGTGCAATGTCCTTTTTTTCTACTTGATCTAAAATTCCATCAAATAAATCAACCATTAATGAAAACGGGTTTTTACCAATAGATTTTCTATACGAAAATGCTTCCGTATCTAGTATAATTGCATCAATTTCTGTTGCCCCACGTAAAATAGCTTCTCTTATAGGTACTACACATGAAAACCCACCATCTGCATATTCGAAATCATCTTTCTTTACTAAACTCATAAAGGGTACATAGTTACAGGATATCCAAATCCATTCACAAAATTCCTCATAAGTAAAATCTTTAATTGACTTGTACTCAACTTTATTTAAAGTTAAATTAGTAACCGTAACAATCACATCTTTTGGTGAACTTTTTAACTCATTAAATTCAGTAACTGAGAAACTTTTTTTTATCAATTTTTGGAGCCTCCTACTTTCCCCAAAAGTTCTTTTTCCTTTTATAAGTTGTAAGAGTACATTTAAGTGATGTATTTGTATAAATTCTTCACCTTTTTTATATCGTACTTTAAATGGTGACAAGCTAAAAATACTATGCTGATTAACATTAGTATAAATATCATGCATTTTATCAATGTTGTTCAAGGCTAAATTAGGAATTAACAAACTACCTGTTGAAGAACCTAAATACATATCATAAGTACGCTTTTTTTCGTTTATAAGGTATTCAGCTACTCCACCAGCAAAAGCTCCTTTACTCCCACCTCCTGATATTACTAATGCTTTCATGTATTGTATTTAGTTATTTAAAGATAATTGATATTCCTTGAGAGAACAAATATTACTTATAAAATTAGTTTTTATTCCTTAAATGTTTCAAAAGCTTTTTACAATAGGTTCGAAAGCGCCAATTATGGTGCTTTGATGCTTGATCCAAATTCAATAAAACTTCCGAACTAACTAACTGTAATTCATTTAAATATTCAAATGCATTTCTACGAACTTCAAAATGATAAGCAGGATGTGTATACCCAACCAATTCATCATAAAACTCTTGGTACGACACTTTTTTAAAACCCTTCGTGTTTAGTGCCAAAGCTAACCAAAGTGTTCGTATGTTTTTATCATTAAACCCCGAAATTTTTGCAGTCTGATCCAAATATTGCTTTCTATACTCTGGGAAATTAACCCATAAGTTTAACAATGCTATTTCGATGGTCTGATAGGATTTATCATCAAGAAAACCTTCATAACTATTTTTATAAGCTAAAGGAATTCTTTTTAACCTACCAGCTAAAACTTGCCTAGTTTTAATATCTTCTTCGTTAAACAATAATTTATCATTGGTTAAGAAACCGTCAAAAAAAATCGAATCTAATTTAATAGTTTTAAAATATTCTCTAGCCAATATTGGTTCTTTATTATTTGTCAATATTCCTTTTTGAAGCAGTTGAGTTATTCTATTTTTATTTAAAAGAATTTTAGAATCAGCTACAGGAAATTCACTTGACAATAACCACGTTTCAATAAAATCATTTAAATTTTGTTTGCTTTCTTTTTCAACTATAGTTATAAAATCATTTGTTTTAACATTTTTAAACTGATGTACTTGTAAATATTTCTTAACAGATAATTTAAACACACTATCCCCCACTCTATCTCGTAAGCTATGTAATGCCCAAGCTCCTTTTTGGTAAAAAGTTAAGCTACTTGCTTTTGGATTCATTAGTGGTATCGAATCTATTTTTTGTGCTTCTATCAATTGTTTTGAAGTTTCATACAATTTATGATAGTAATAGTCTTCACCAAAAACTTCTTTTTCAGCTAACAATGCATAATAGGTCGCAAATCCTTCTTGTAGCCAATGATGCGTACCATGTGTTTCTGTTACCAAATCACCAAACCATTGGTGAGCTAATTCATGAGCGTTCACATTTACATAATTTTTATCTACAAAAGCAATACTATCAATCACAAACGCATCTGAAAATATAGTAGTACTCGTATTTTCCATTCCTGCATATAAAAAATCCTTAACAGGTATTTGTTTATAATTTTGCCAAGGATATGGTACTCCAATTTCATCTTCTAAAAAATCAAGCATTTGCTTAGAATAGCGATAAGTAGGCTCAAACTTTAATGAATCCTTTGGATAATAATACATCTCTAGAGGTATTCCGCTATTAGAAACTTCAATTCGCTTTTTATATTTCCCGATTGCAATAGCTAATAAGTAACTACTCATTGGTTGTTGCATATTATAGTTCCAAGTATAAACTGAATCGTTTCTTTCCTTTTTAGATATCAATTTTCCATTTGTAATTACTTCATAATTTTTATCAAAAGAAATAGATAAATCAAATTCAACTTTTTCATTCATATCATCAAAACTTGGAATCCAATTGGAACTATCTTTACCTTGACCTTGCGTCCATACTTGCGGATTTGCTTCTCGGTGTTTTTGATTTTCCCAATCGATAAAATACATTGCCTTTTTAGGCTGTGCCACATAATTAAACGAAACAGAATATTCCTTCCCGTTTTTAAAATTATTAAACAACCATAACTTATTATTAGTGACCTTAAAAGAAGCCTTCCTTTTCTTTAAGTACACCTTGCCAAAGTCCATGTTTTTTGCATCAATAAATATTGAATCGGTATCCTCCTTAACTTTAAATGAATACTTAACTATTCCTCTTACTTCTTTTTTAACAGGAAGAATCTTTACCTCAGCAGTACAGGTCAAAAAATCAACATATTCTGTTTGTTGAGCAACGGAATAGTGTAAACAAAAAAGTAGTAAAAGTAGCGGAATCATTCTCATAGGATAAATCTATCAAAATCTACTCCAAAAAAAAAGCGCAATACTAAAAAGTATTGCGCTTCACTAATTTATTTTATTTATTAATTGACTGTTGGTTTTACAATTGGTGTACTACTTTTTACAACTACATATGTAGAGGTTGCATAATAAGCACTACCATTACCCATATTATTAGTCCAATCTTCATAATCATACTCGAAAGTAAACATACTTCCAGCCATTGAAGATGCAAAAATATCTATTCTATCAGGAACTGCCATTCCAGGACACCATCCAGCTCTATTTTGAGTCCAGTTTCCTGGTGCTTGATTACTTACTGGATTAGATGCACAACCTAACGACCCCATATAATGTTGGAATGTATTGGTACCATTAATTTTTACATCATGCGTTCTAAAACACCATTCTGCACAATTAGACCCAGGGCTTCCAGTAGCATGTCCCCAACCAGATATAGTAGTACGTAAATGTGTACTTTCTGCATTAGCTGGAATAGATATTGATTTATCCAAATCAAAATTATGAGCTACACCATAAGGAACTCCATCAATTGAGTTATTATTATATTGTAAAACACCTGCAATTTCATAATATTGATAATCAGGAGTACCTTCAATAAAATCAAAATCTACAGTTATTAAATCAGCTTTATCAGTCCAATTTTCTATATAAATTTTCAACTCCACAGAACCAGTTAATAATGACCTAAAGTCAGTAACATCAAATTCTAACCCTCTAGATAACTGCTGCGTTCCAGTCCAATAAGGTGTTATATAACGACCTAATTCGTACCAATCTCCTGTACTTACATCTTTAATTTTTACATTAGCAAATCTATCCCAATCATCACAACCAGTAGTTGGACAATCTATTTGTACAAACATTTTTATTTGAGCAATATTAGACAAATCTGAATGTAATGTAAACGTTTGTGTAGCTGATTGATTATATCCACCACCAAAAGCCAATGCCTCTTGATTAAAAGTTCCATAATTATGAGTTACCGCTGTTCCTGTTCCAGAAAGCGCAATAACAACATCATCTACACCAGTTGCTGATAGCGTAATACTACTGTTTTGAACACCGAAATCAGTAAGAGATGGTATAAAACGTACATACAAATCCTCTGCAGTTACATTTATGGATCCAAAAGTATAATTAGTAGTATTTGTATACGTTACATTATCTTTTGATATTTCATAAGATCCTGTAACAGTAGCAGTAACATCATTTTCTAAATTCAATCCTTTTACCTGAAAAACTTGTTCCGTAGAAACTGTTGCCACAGTAACATTACCAAAATCAGTTACATTACCAATGGTTTGTATTACTCTAGGTATTTCAAGTGAATTACCCGTTAAATTAACTGTTACATCAGAAAAATCATCAGATACAAATAACAAATCTCCGTTAATTGTTCCAATATTTGGTATTGCAGGAGTAAACCTTACATAAACCGAAAAATTTGAGGTATTTAATTCTTGAGTTGTTAATATTAATGAACTAGAAAAGTCGGTATTATTTTTTGAAACTTCAAAATTTGAAGTAACAGTTACAGTTACGTCATTTCCTAAATTAGAAGTTGACAATACTGTTGATCTACTTTGAGAAACTTCTCCCATAACAGTTGAGTTAAATACCAATTCGCTCTGCGAAGACTGAAATGAAGGTGAAGTATCTATTGGTGTACCGTCATCACTCTTACAAGAATTAAAAATTAATAGCAATGCAAAAAAACAGTAGGCTCCTGCTTTTATAAAGTTCTTTTTTTTCATGGTAATCTCTATTTTAATGGGTTAAATATTCGAGCAATTATACAATAAATATGTTTTAAGTAAAAAAATACGGGACTAAAGGTTATAAAAACGGGATAAAAAACAAGTAAAATAAACTTTTTATTTAGTATTATTCTGTATATATTTGATTCTCTATAAAATGTGTAGAACATTGAATACACTACAAACTCCAATTGATTACTTAAAAGGCGTTGGGCCAAATCGAGCTGATTTACTGAAGAAGGAATTAGGCATTTACACCTACCAGGATTTAATCAATTTATTCCCAAATAGATATTTAGATAAAACTAAATATTATAAAATCAATCAATTACAGCGGAATGCCTCAGAAGTACAACTAGTAGGGAAAATAATTAATCTAAAAATAGTTGAACAAAAACGTGGAAAACGTTTAGTAGCAACATTTCAAGATGAAACAGGAACACTTGAACTAGTTTGGTTTAGAGGGCAAAAATGGGTAAAAGATAGTATCAAACTAAATGTACCTTATGTAATATTTGGAAAATGTAATTGGTTTAATGGTTTTTCAATGCCACATCCGGAACTTGAGCTTCTAACAGTACATAAAGCTAGTATCCGTACGGCAATGCAAGCTATATACCCTTCTACTGAAAAACTCTCTAACAAAGGAATCAGTAATAAAGTTAAGAACAAAATCCTACAATCCTTATTTCTTGAAACTGGAGGGAAATTTCAAGAAACTTTATCTCCATTACTTCTAAATGAATTAAAGCTAATTTCAAAATCAGAAGCTTTATTTAATATTCATTTTCCAAAAAACGCTGAACTTCTTGCTAAAGCACAATTTAGGTTAAAATTTGAAGAGTTATTTTTTATTCAACTACAATTAATTTTAAAAAACATAAGCAGAAAACATAAAATCAAAGGTTTTCCTTTTAATCAAGTGGGAGAATTATTTACTGAATTCTACAAAAATCATTTACCTTTTGAACTTACAGGAGCGCAAAAACGTGTTATCAAAGAAGTTAGAAATGATTTAGGGAGTAATGCTCAAATGAACCGATTACTGCAAGGTGATGTTGGTTCAGGAAAAACAATTGTTGCCTTGATGACAATATTACTAGCTATTGACAATGATTTTCAAGCTACATTAATGGCTCCAACAGAAATTCTAGCCACACAACATTATCATGGTATTACTGAACTTGTTAAAGACTTAAATATCAATGTAAGGTTATTGACCGGTTCAACTAAAACTGCTCAGCGAAGAATAATCCATCAAGAACTTGAAGAAGGATCCTTACACTTGTTAATTGGCACACATGCTATTTTAGAAGACAAAGTAAAATTTAAAAATTTAGGGCTAGCAATTATTGATGAACAACATCGTTTTGGAGTCGCACAACGTGCTAAACTTTGGAAGAAAAACTCCTTCCCACCTCATATTTTAGTAATGACTGCTACTCCAATTCCGCGTACCCTAGCTATGAGTTTATATGGCGATTTGGATATTTCTATAATTGATGAGCTACCACCAGGACGTAAAGCAATTAAAACAGTACATCGATATGACAGTAATCGTTTAAAAGTATTTGCTTTTATGCGTGATGAAATAAAGAAAGGTAGACAAATTTATATTGTTTATCCACTCATACAAGAATCTGAACAGTTAGATTATAAAGATTTGATGGATGGTTTTGAAAGCATTTCACGCGATTTTCCAAAACCTGATTATCAAATTTCTATTGTTCATGGAAAAATGAAACCAGCAGATAAAGAATTTGAAATGCAACGTTTTATTAAAGGTGAAACACAAATCATGGTTGCTACAACTGTAATTGAAGTTGGGGTTAATGTACCCAATGCAAGTATGATGATTATTGAAAGTAGTGAACGTTTTGGTTTGTCACAGCTGCATCAGTTAAGAGGTCGGGTTGGTAGAGGAGCTGAACAAAGTTTCTGTATTTTAATGACTAGCTATAAACTAAGTACTGAAGCTAAAACTCGATTAGATACAATGGTACGTACCAATGATGGTTTTGAATTAGCCGAAGTCGATTTAAAATTACGAGGCCCTGGGGATTTAATGGGAACACAACAAAGTGGTATTCTAAATTTAAAAATAGCTGATATCGTAAAAGATAATGATATATTACAATTAGCAAGAAATTATGCCATACATATTCTAAAAGATGATCCTTCACTTTCAAAAGAAGAAAATAAAATACTAAAGTATACCTACCACCTTATTGGAAAACATAAGAATATTTGGAATTATATTAGTTAAGCTTATTGTGTCATAACGAAAAAGCCCTACATTTCTGTAAGGCTTTAAAATTATATCTAGAAGAATCTTTTAGTACTCAAACGTACCGTATTCACTAGTAATGGTTAACTTTTTAGTTTCCGAAGCATCTACCCTTCCAACAATTTTAGCATCTACATTAAACGATTTTGAAATTGCTATAATATCTTCTGCAACTTCTGGCTTAACATATAGCTCCATTCTGTGACCACAGTTAAACACTTGATACATTTCTTTCCAATCTGTTTTTGATTGTTCTTGTATCAATTTAAATAATGGTGGAATTGGAAACATATTATTTTTTACAATATGTATATTATCTACAAAGTGTAAAATTTTAGTTTGCGCTCCTCCAGAACAATGAATCATTCCGTGTACTGAGTCACTCTTATATTTTGATAAAATTGCTTTTATAATTGGTGCATAAGTTCTTGTTGGTGATAACACTAATTTACCAGCATCTATTGGAGAGTTCTCCACAGCATCTGTTAATTTTGTGTTTCCTGAGTATACTAAATCTTCTGGGACCGCAGCATCAAAACTTTCTGGATATTTATCTGCTAAATATTTATGAAAAACATCATGACGAGCAGATGTTAATCCGTTAGACCCCATTCCTCCGTTGTACTCTTTTTCATAAGTCGCTTGACCAAATGATTCTAAACCTACAATTACATCGCCAGGAGTAATATTTGCGTTGTCAATTACATCAGAACGTTTCATACGAGCTGTTACCGTTGAATCAACAATAATAGTACGTACTAAATCACCTACATCGGCAGTTTCACCACCTGTAGAATGTATTGTAACACCAAAACCTTTTAACTCAGTAATAAGTTCTTCAGTACCATTGATAATTGCAGATAATACTTCTCCGGTAATCAAACTTTTGTTTCTACCAATAGTAGATGAAAGCATTATATTATCAGTAGCTCCAACACACAGTAAATCATCAATATTCATGATTAAAGCATCTTGAGCAATTCCTTTCCATACTGAAACATCACCTGTTTCTTTCCAATACATATAAGCCAAAGATGATTTTGTACCAGCACCATCAGCATGCATAATTAAACAATAGTCTTCATCACCAGTTAAATGATCAGGAACTATTTTACAAAATGCTTTAG
>Ga0209292_1001637_pt1 | contig 27067 bp, 23 predicted proteins | sample GOMGulsemesocosm_2_FD_184634 | JGI IMG/M metagenome (GOLD analysis project Ga0209292, IMG submission 184634) | Methane-oxidizing microbial communities from mesocosms in the Gulf of Mexico - GOM9C Gulf of Mexico (SPAdes) (version 2) | ecosystem: Environmental > Aquatic > Marine > Cold seeps... | reverse complement strand
TTTTATTTCGATGTCTCTAAACACATCATCCTTGTCATCTAGTATTACTCTAAAGCGGTATATCATGGTACTATTAATTTATTGTGGTGCAAAAATCGACAATTATTTTATTTACTGAAACGATGTAACGTAAAAGTCATTGCTGAAAGTAAAAAAAATGCTCCTACTTGGTGTGCAACACCTAGCCAAACAGGAACATGTAGTAAAAGTGTAAGAATACCTAGTGTAAATTGTAGTCCTACCAATATAAAAAGACTATTAACACCTTTATTTTGCCAAGCTGTTAGGTTTAAACTTCTTGTTTTTTTCCAAATTAAGAAGATGAAAAGTACAACTACATAAGCAAGAGTTCGGTGTATAAACTGGACACCACTTTTTCCTTCGATGAAGTTTTTATATAGTGGGCTTTGTTCTATATATACCGTTTCATGAATAAATTTCCCTTCACTCATCATAGGCCAATGATTGTGTATAAAACCAGCGTCTAAACCTGCTACAAATGCTCCATAAATTATTTGAATAATTAATATAGCTAAGGCAAACCTGATGAAATTACGTAGTTTCTTATCAATGTTTTTTTTGTTTGGGAACCATAAATCCAATGCTACCCAAAACGTATATGCAAAAGTAATAAATGCTGTAGTTAGATGTGCAGCTAGACGATAGTGGCTAACATCAGGCTTGTCTACCAATCCACTTTTAACCATATACCATCCTAAAAAGCCTTGAGACCCACCAAGAATAAGTAAAATGATAGCTTTTTTAATAGTGGACTTGGTAAGTTGTTTGGTAATTAGAAAATATATGAATGGTAAAAAGAATACCAAGCCAATAAAACGACCAATAACCCTGTGTAACCATTCCCAAAAATAAATATCCTTAAAATCTTGTAATGAAAAGTGATTATTCATTTTTTGATATTCAGGGTATTGTTGGTATAGTTCAAAAGCTTTTTGCCATTCAGCCTCACCAATAGGAGGGATAGTACCACTTATAAGTTTATAGTTTGAAATAGAGAGTCCAGAGTGTGTAAGTCTTGTGATTCCCCCTACTACAACCATAATAAAAATTAAGGCACATCCTGTAAGTAGCCAGTATATTACTTTTTTATTGTCTTTTTTCATAGGAGTGTTTATTTCAAAGAATAATATAGAACGTACGTTTATTTAGTTTTGAGTTAAACCGAGTTCAGTCCCTTTTTTGAGCATCAATGCTTTCGCTTCGTCGTAATCATTGGCAATTTCTCCTTCAAGAATTGCTTCTTTGATAGCCTCTTTGATAATACCAATTTCCCTACATGGTTTTAAATTGAAAGTAGTCATTATTTCTTCACCGGTAACAGGTGGTTGGAAATTTCTGATTTGATCACGTTCTTCTACTTCAACTATTTTTTTACGTACAACTTTAAAGTTGCTATGGTATCGTTTGAATTTTTTAGGGTTTTTTGTGGTAATATCTGCTTCACAAAGCGTCATTAAATCTTCAATATTTTCCCCAGCGTCAAAAACCAATCTTCTTACTGCTGAATCAGTAGTATTGTCATCAGCAATAACTATTGGTCGAGAGCTCATTAAAACCATTTTTTGAACAAATTTCATTTTTTCGTTCAATGGCATTTTGAGTCTTTTAAATAGTTTATAGACCATTTTAGAGCCTACAAATTCATGCCCGTGAAATGTCCATCCCACTTTTTTGCTAAATTTTTTAGTAGGCGCTTTTCCGATATCGTGTAATAAAGCTGCCCAACGCAGCCAAAGATTATCAGTTGTTTTAGCAATATTATCGACTACTTCTAAAGTGTGGTAAAAATTATCCTTATGCAATTGTCCTTCTACTTCATCAACACCTTTTAAAGCAATTAATTCAGGAAGAATATGTGCTAATAATCCAGTTTGTTCTAATAGCAAAAAACCTATTGACGGCTTAGGACTATTCATTATTTTATTCAACTCGTCAACAATACGTTCTTTGGTAATAATGTTAATACGCTCATTATTATTGGAAATTGCTTGTAGTGACTTGTATTCAATTCTAAAATTTAATTGAGTAGCAAAACGTATTGCGCGCATCATACGTAGCGGGTCGTCGGAATAGGTAATGTCAGGGTTTAAAGGTGTTTTTAATAATTGCTCGTTTAAGTGTGAAATACCATTAAAAGGATCTAATAAATCGCCAAAATTATGTTCTGAAATACTTAATGCTAATGCATTTATCGTAAAATCTCTTCTGTTTTGATCATCCTCTAGAGTTCCATTTTCTACAACAGGATTTCTACTATCCTTAGAATAGGATTCCTTACGTGCTCCTACAAATTCTATTTCTATATCATCAGCACGTAACATTGCAGTTCCGTACGTTTTAAATACTTGAACTTTTGGTTTATTAGGCAGGAGTGAGGCTACTTTTTTGGCAAGCTCAATACCGCTACCTACTGTAACAACATCAATATCCTTGGCGTCACCTCGTTTTAAAATAAAATCCCTAACAAATCCTCCAATAACATAGGAGTCAATATTCAATATAGCAGCAGCTTTTTGAATGGTATTGAAAATTGGATGCTTAAGTGCTTCCTTATAATTTTTTAATTGTGACATTTATGGTCTGATAATTGTCACCAAACCAGCATTACTTAATTTAATAATAGATGAAGGTTTAGATGATTTTTTTTCGCGATGCAAATTTACAACATAGTCTACACCTTTTAAAATATCATTGCTAATTTCTGAAAAGGAATTTGGACTTGGTTCTCCAGAAATATTAGCGGATGTAGAAACAATAGCTCCATTAAACTTTCGTAGTAGTTGAAAACAAAACTCATCATCAGGTATTCTGATAGCAATAGAGTTATCAGAAGCAATTAAATTTGGTGCAACATTTTGTGGAGCATCATAAATAATAGTAGTAGGACTTTCGGCTACCTCAATAATATCTAAGGCCACTTCTGGGGTTTCTTTAATATATTTTGATAGCATTCTTTCGTCAGCAACAAGACAAATAAGTGATTTGCTGTCAATACGTTTTTTTAAGGCATATATTTTTTTAACTGCCTCAGTATTATTAGCATCACAACCAATACCCCAAAGCGTATCCGTTGGATAGAGTATTAATCCTCCTTTTTTTAGATGGGTAATACAGTTTTTAACTTCTTGGTGCATTTTATTTATTAGTCTATAGTGTTTGCACGTATAACTTTACATGGGTTCCCGAAAGCAATTGAATTGGGAGGAATGTCTTTAGTGACCACACTACCTACTCCGATAATTGTATTTTCCCCAATAGTTATATTGTCTTTAATGATAGTCCCTGAGCCTATAATACAACATTCACCAATGGTTACTTTTCCTGAAATTGTTACCCCAGGATTAATGTCTGTAAATGCACCAATATGATTATGATGGCCAATTAAACTTCCTCGTTTAACAAAAACTCCAAACTCTATTTTTGATTGTGAGCTTATTGCTACATTAGGTTCAATAAGTGTTCCTTTTTTTACAATGGAAGAACTTGCAATATATGCTGAAGGGTGAATTATTTGCTCATAGCGTGATTTAGTAATATTAGATTTATTGAAGAAATAATCAAAAACTTTTTTCTTGTTTTTCGGACTAGCTAGACCAAAAAAAACAGTTTCATTTTTATCAATTTCAGCCTCTAATGGCATTACTTCATAATTAATTTTTTTATGAGGAGTTAATGGTATTATCTCTTTTTCTATATTAGGATATACTAAAAACTGAGTTTGCTTTTTGATTTCAGCTAATAAATCAAAAATGACTGCAATGGTGTCTTGTGAAATACCTAATAAATGTACTTTATTCATGACTATTATTTATTATTATAAAAGCCTGCTTCTCCAAATTCTTTCGAAGTGAAAAATTCTTTCTGATTTAATTCAATTAAACTATGTGTACGTTTAATTAAATTAATATTGGTAGCTTTTTCAGTACGTTTGTCATCCCACCAAATATTATCTTCTAACCCAACTCTAACACCAAATCCTAATGCTATTGCTGCTGCGTTTACTGGTAATTGGTTTTCTCCTAATCCAGCTAAACTAACGTGTCTATATTCAGATAATTCAGATAATGCTGTTCCAATTTGGCTAAAAGTAGGTTGAAAACCAGCTATATTTCCAAAAAGTAAGTTCCAATAAGTAGGACCTTCAATAACCCCTTTTTTTATTAAGTATTTACCATAATTAATCATCCCCAAGTCAAAACACTCTAATTCTGGAGTTACGCCATGCTCCTTCATTTTTTCTGCAAGCTGAACAATCATATCAGGCGCGTTAACAGAAGCTTGTTTCATGAAGTTTAAACTACTTAGTGTAAGCGAACACATATCTGGTTTAAGTTCAATGATTTCTGATCTTTTTTCAAACTCAGGAAAATCTCTTCCAGAAGTACTTCCGCAAATCACCAATTCAGGACAGTGCTTTCTTACTCCTTCAAAAATATCACGATAGTAACTCTTTTTGTATGTTGGTACTCCGTCTTCTAACCTCGCATGTAAATGAGCAGAGGTAATACCTATTTCATAGGCTTCATGAGTTTGTTCTATAATTTCTTGTGGAGATATAGGTACGTGTGGAGTTATTTTTTTAGTAGGAATCATTCCCGTAGGGCAAAAATTGATGATAATTTTTTTCTTCATGATCTTAGGCGTAAAAGCAGTTTATAAATAATAACGACATCAAAAGTAATCAAAAATATACAGATACTAATAACTTCTTTAAGCTTAGTTATGACTCCTTTTTATTACTTAATAAATAAAATAGCATTATGATTGCTATAATAACTTGTTTACGGTCTATCTCTAAAACGTATCTTGTTGGTAAGTAGCGTGTTGTTTCGTTTTGTAAAACTTTAATTGTAGTGGTTTAAATTGAAAATATATTTTTATGTGTATTAATAAGAGGATTTAATTGTAATAGAATAAAATTTTAAAGCAGATAATATTTTTAAAACAATAATTTTTATGAATTATTTCAATAGCTTTGTTTTGGAAACAGACTTGTTTCCTATGTTGTTAGATTTCTCACCATATATACAATGTTATTTTGATGAATAAAAATAAAATTAATGTTACTCAAACTTTTATGCCTTCTCAAGAAGAGTATAATACTATCTTGAAAAAATCATGGGATAAATCATGGATTACTAATCGTGGGGAATTAGTTCAGGAACTAGAAAATAGTATCAAAGAAAAATTTGCTATTCCAAATATTATTGCGACTACAAACGGTACATTACCTTTGCAAATAGCAATAAAAACATTGTGTTTAACTGGTGAAATAATTACAACCCCATTTAGTTATATAGCATCTACGTCAAGCATTATTTGGGAAGGGTGTGAACCTGTTTTTGTTGATATTGATGAAGAAACTCTAAATATAGATGCTTCAAAAATTGAAGCAAAAATAACAAGTAAAACTTCTGCAATTTTAGCAACGCATGTTTTTGGAAATCCGTGTGATGTGATTGCAATAGAAAAAGTTGCTGAAAAACATAAGCTGAAAGTTATTTATGATGCAGCTCATTGTTTTGGTGTTGATTATAAAGGGAAATCTATTTTTGAGTACGGTGATATAAGTACCTGTAGTTTTCATGCAACTAAAATTTTTCATACAGGTGAAGGAGGTGCAATATTTGCTTCTAATACTGAATTGCACGACAAATTGTTTTACCATCATAATTTTGGGCATAATGGCCCAGAAAATTTTCAAGGACTAGGAATAAATGCAAAAATGACGGAGTTACAAGCTGCAATGGGTTTAGCTGTTTTTCCTTATTTTGATGAAATCTTAGAAAAAAGAAAATTACTATATAACTTATATGTGAAGCTTTTAGGGAATAAGGTGAAATACCAAAAAATAACCAAGGATACTTCGTATAACTTTGCTTATATGCCAGTGATATTTCCTACTCATGAAAGGTTGTTAGAGGTAGTTGAACAATTAAATAATAATAATATTTACCCTAGGCGATATTTTAACCCTTCACTAAATACAATTGAATATATAAATGGAGGCTCAATGCCGGTATCAGAATTTATTTCAGACCGTATATTATGTTTGCCACTGTATTTTAACTTAAAAGAAGATCAAATTGTTGATATTTGTAGCTTGATTAATAATTAATAAGTTAATATAAAATTTTGAGGAGTTTATGAAGCCATTATTAAGTATTTGTTGTACTGTTTATAATCATGAGAAGTTTGTAGCAGAAACATTGGAAGGTTTTTTGTTGCAAAAAACTAATTTCCCTATTGAAATAATAGTACATGATGATGCTTCTGAGGATAATTCACAAGAGATTTTAAAAAAATATGCAAAAAATGATTCTAGAATAAAGTTAATTCTTCAGGAAGAAAATCAGTATTCTAAAAGAAATAAACCTTTCCCTAATTTTTGTTTTCCTGCAGCTAAAGGTAAATATATTGCTTTATGTGAAGGAGATGACTATTGGGTAGATTCATTGAAAATTCAAAAACAAGTTGATTTTTTAGAAGCAAATCCGTTGTACGGAATTTGCTTTCATGACGTAATGGTATATGATGAAACCATTAAAGAAATGAGAAAGGATGATATTGTATCGAGTTTGAAAAATGAGTTTGATATTAAGGATTTAGCTAGAGGAAATATGATGCACACTCCTTCTGTAGTATTGAGGAATGATTTTGTATTACCATCAACAATTTCAAATATTCCTGTTGGTGATTGGCCACTTTATTTGTTTCAAATTGGAAACCGTAAGATTAAAAAAATTGAAGGAGAAATGGCTGTTTACCGTGTGCATGAAAATGGTGTTTGGTCAACAAAAAGTGAAGAGTATAGAATAGAAAAAACAATAAAAGTAATAGATTACTTGTTGGAAAATCTAAAAACTACACGAGCTGTAAAAAAAATATTTAAAAAGCAAAGAAGCAAAATGAAAGAGCATTTGGGGATTGAAGAGCTTTCTTTTCGTAATCATTTTTTTAAAATCTTTAAAAAATAGTTTTATACCAAATAGGTCATTATTAAATAATCAAATGGTATTATAACTTCTCTATTCCATTTTTACATTTCATAATGTTTTCTTGTGATGTTTTTATTAATATGCTATCACCAACTTCGGTACTCCCTTTTGGAGCTTCTTTATGGTATATGTGAAATTGTATCGCAGCTTGTTTGATTCGTAAAGAAGATACACCATAATTTAATAGTCTTTGGGCAAATTCAGAATCTTCATAACCCCATCCAATTAAATCTTCATTATACCCGTTTATTTGAAATGCATCCTCTTTCCAGTAGGATATATTACAACCTCTCAATTTGCTTGAAATTCTGTTACTTAGTTTATTTTGCTTACTGTATATAGGGAAGTATATTGCTCTAGTTTTACGTAATAAACCATTGTTTAGCCAATGAAATTTTATTTTTTTAGTACTTAACACTTTTTTAGAATAGGCTTCTTTTAAAGAGATCCTACTTCCAAACAAGTACACGTTTTTTTGCGCATAATATATATGGTCACGTACAAAGTGTTTGTGTAAAATAATGTCACCATCTATTTGGATAATATAATCAGAAGTGACTTTTTTTAAGGCCTTGTTTAAAATTATAGTTTTAGTAAAACCAACATCTTCATGCCACACATGAATTATTGGTATCTCTAATAATTGTCTGAATTGGTCAATTAAAACTTTAGTATCATTAGTCGACCCATCATCAGCAATAACAATTTGGTTAGGTAAGCGACTCTGTTTTTGGACGCTTAGCAATACTAATTCAAGGGCTTCCTTCCAATTATAAGTTGAAATTAAAAGCGTAGTGGATAGCGTGTTTTTCATGTTGATTTTATTATTTCAGATTGAACACTTCGTTTACCCATGAAGAAATGTGGTATTTGTTTACAATTTTAGCATCAAGGTTTTCGTAAGGCGTTGTAAAAAATGCATTTGGAATATTAATATTATTACTGTCAACAATAGCAATATTATTTGGGTTATAGAAATCGTAGTTTTTTACATCGGTATTTGTAGTGATGATTTTTTTATTTAAGCCAATACCTTCTAAAACTCTAAATGATAGTCCTTTTTGATTTGGCCTTTGTAAGTCCAAAAGAATATCACTTTTTTTAACTAGTTCTAAAACTGATTCTAAGGAGTAGGTTTTTGTGGTACATTCAATGTTTAAATCTTCTAGTTCTTGGCTTGTATCTTTTGAAAAGGCAATTAATTTATAATCGATGTTTTTTTGATTGAAATATGTAGCGAATTTCGGCATTGTTTTAGATCTCTTATCCAACGAACTGATATTAAAAACGGTATGTTCAGTTTTATTAACAGCTGTGTTTTCTATATCAAAATAGATATAATTCGAGATAAAATTAAAATCATTTTTGGCTACATCATCAGGGTCGAAGGAGTACACTTTATCGAAATAGGGATATACACGTTTCATCCTTGGGTAACGCGCCATGCTATCATTTAAAAAAGTAACTAAATAATCAGTGTTTTGTTTTATTTTTTTAAGGGTAGCAACGGATAAATTATCTCCTTTTATAATTAAAATTGCATCTTGTTTTTTTTGTGTGTCTATTAGCTTTAATAAAACCTTGTTTAAGTGTTCTCTTTTGAAATTATAATTAAATAGTGTTTTAGTGAAAAAATTTACAGCTTTATGTAAAAAGCTTGGGTATTGGTATTTGAATTTATAGAAATCAATGTGATTTACGGAAATCCCTCTTTTAGAAATTTCTGTAGCAATAAATTCGTTGTACCCCCATTTATCGAGGCTAATGATTGTAATATTCAAGACGAAATTGTTTTATCAATGTTTACTTTAATTTGAAAAACATATTAATTGAAAATATTGTTTTTTTAAAGGTACTCTTTTTTAGTATTGGTAATAACTCTTTTTGATTTCTTAAAAACAGAAATATTCTTTTAAAGTTATTGGTAAAGCTAAATTTTTCATAAGAATTATGAATAGCTGAAATAACTCTTTTTTCATGAAAGAATGCTTCTGGGCATGCCTTGTGAAATTTTTCAATACGATGTCTGCGTTCAGCTAATCTATTAGGATTCTTTACTTTCTTTTTCGTTGAAGCAATCACGTTATTTTGATGATGTCGGTATTTTACTAACGGTTGGTCAAAATAGGAAACGCCATTATTTACAGATGCTATATAGGTTAGCCACCAATCATGAGGAATTAATTCAGGGAATGGTATAGCTTTATTAAAAAGCTCTTTTTTGAATAGTATAGCATGGCCAGAAACACAATTGTCAATTAAAAAATTAAGAGGGTTTTTTGAGCTAACCATATTTTTTATTGTTGAAAAGCTTTTGTTAAGTGGTTTTAAATTCTCATCAACAAAGGCTGAATCACAATAAATAAGATCGTTGTTTTTAAGTTGTTTTTTGAGTAGCTCTATTTTAGTTGGCTCCCACCAATCATCTTGATCTGATAAAGCTATAAAATTACCTTTAGCTAAAGCGATACCTCTTTCAAAATTTTTGATATACCCAACATTTTCAGCGTAGTTATGAACCTTTATGTTGTTATGTTTTTTTGCAAATAACGTTAATATAGCAATAGTATTATCTTGAGAAGCATCATCAACAATAATAATTTCTAGCTCAGTATATGTTTGGTCAATTATACTTTGTAATTGTGTTTCGATATATTCTGCACCATTATAGGTTCCTACTATTACACTTACAAGTTCCATAGAAGCAAAATTATATATTAAAGGCCTTTTTAGTTTTTTTAAACTTAAAGTTAAATAGTTTATACGTCAGATAACTATACTTGAATTTTTTATCATCTAAAATGAAATCTTTAAGTTTAGATTGTTGGTAAAAAGTAAGTACAGTTTCGTAACCATGCCTTCTATATGATTTTAAAACAAACCATTTTTTGATAAGATTAATTTCTTCTTCCGAGATTAGCTTCTTAACATTTTTAAAGACAGGATTACTAATTACTTCATAACATATCTGTATTCTTTCGTAATATTGAATGTGTAAATATTTATAAAATACTTTTTTGTTATTTTTGTCTTTAGTGTTGTTTTTCATTGATTCAGAAGAACTATGAACTCTAAATTTCACAAGTTTTTCACTTATAAAAACAAAACTATGTTCTAAAATTTTGTTTAAAATAAAGATGTAATCAATTAGTTGAAAGTAATCATCAGGAAAATCACTGCGAGAATATTTTTCTTTATTAAATAGAAAAGTTGGTGGTTCACCGATGCAATTGAAAAAAATATTTGGAGCTAATGTTTTAGCAGTTTCTTCAGGAGTATATAACTTCTGAGATTCCAAAATTAATTCAGTTTTAGGAATTTTAGTTGAATACTTGGCTTTTATTTTGGGGTCAAAACCTTTTTCAAAAAAGTATTCTCTATTACAAATAACAAAATCTACTTTATGTTCTAATGCAGTGGTTATCATTTTTTCAACACAATCAGGTGTGAATAAATCGTCCTGAAATAAAAACTTCACCCATTTTGAGGAAGCTTTTTCAATGCTTTCACACCAATTGCCTACTAAGCCTAAGTTTTTTGGGTTTTCAAAAACTTTAATTCTAGTGTCGTTTTTTGCATATTCCTTACATATAGCAACAGTGTTATCTGACGAATTATCATCTGTGATAATTATTTCAATATTGGTGTAGGTTTGATTTACAGCAGTATCGAGTGTTTCTTCTATAAATTTCGCCCCATTATATGTTGGGATACAAATTGATACTAAAGGAGTTGTATTGTTATTTGAATTCATAGTTGCTATCTAAAAGTATATCAATACTACGTTCCACAATTTCATAATATATAATATCAGGTTTTTCTGATTTGATTAATTCTTTGTCAAATTTGTGGTTCCAAATGAAAAGAGTTTCTCCAAAATTTTCTTTCATATATTTAGAATAAAAAGGCATGAAAGAATCATGGAATATAATAATTTTTAATTTATTAACACCACTCTTAGACCTTGATTCATAAGTATTAGGGTCCTTATTGTATTTTAATGGTAAAGTAAGTCTCTTTGATAGTATTGTTGAGGATTGTGGCGTTTTAAAGTTTAATGAAAATCTATTTTCGGTTCTTTTGTTTTTAAGCATACCATTTAAGTCACCAACATATAATGACTTAGATACAGTAAGACTTAGACTGTCTAATGTATACGGTTTAAATGTTGAGACAGGATAGTCCTTGTTTATGACATCGTAAGTGGCTTGAAATGCATAAAATGCACCTAAATCATTCCAATGTGTGTCGGTTTTATAGTAAAGTGGTTTTTCAGTTTCTTTAGGGAACTTATCTCCAAGGTTGATAAAGTCAATATTTAACAGTTTACAAATAGAATCAACCTGTTCCAGTTTTGTTTTTCTATCATATTTTTTGATAGGAATCATATCTCCATAAACGCTATGTTTGTTTGGTGCAATAGAAATGTAAAGCCTGATACTATCTTTATCAAGCCATTTCTTTTTTTCAATCAAGTTAGTTTTTAAAATATTAAGTTCTTTTTTTGTGAAAACTAATATTCCTTTTGATTCTGACATTGCCTTTGAGTTTTCAAAGGAATTCCCTAAAAACAACCATCCATTTTCTGACTCTATGACTAGAGAGGGGATTGCAGGAGCATTAAATATGTTTTTCTTTATATTAGAATATAATTGAAATAAATCTGATTTTAAAGGAAAGTCTCTTTTAAAATTTAAGCTAATTTTTTTGTCTCCTTTATTTGTTGGTTCGACCTTCACCTTTAATGCAAAAAGAATTAATGGAGTAGTTATGATTAAGCAAAAAATTACGATAAATGTTTTTTGGATTCTATTTTTCATAAGCTAAAATCTAAAATAAATAAATGGATTATAGGAATCTGCAGCTACATAAATAATAGAAATTAATAGTAATGTAGTAATGCTTACATATTTGATTACTAAAAACGTTGGGTTTTTAAACTTGTTCTCTAAATATGGGTATACAGGCATTGAAAAAATTAGTGCTATAATCGTCGTAATTATTAATTCGTAATTAAAATTAAAATAAGCTACAAAGTTATTAGTAGATATATTACCTTCATGATAAACAAACATTCTGTTAAGGTAATTAATCGCTTCAGGTATATTTTCAGCTCTGAAAAACACCCATCCGATAAGAACAATTAATAAAGTGTATAGGTGTTGAAATGGTTTCCAAATTTTTTCTAAAATTCGTTCAAATCCAATTTTTTCAATAACTATAAATACACCATGAAAAAGCCCCCAAACAACAAAATTCCAAGACGCTCCGTGCCATAATCCTGTAATAAAGAAAACAATGAATAGGTTTAGATAATTACGATATTTTCCTTTTCTATTACCTCCTAATGGAATGTATAGATAATCTCTAAACCAAGTTGATAAAGAAATATGCCATCTTCTCCAGAATTCTTTAATGCTTTTTGAAATATATGGGTAGTTAAAATTTTCTAGAAAATTAAAGCCAAACATTTTCCCTAACCCTATTGCCATGTCAGAATACCCAGAAAAATCAAAGTAAATTTGAAACGCATAAGCAAAAATTCCAATCCAAGCATAAAGAGTAGAAACATTACCATCACTTTCTGAAAAAATTGAATCAGCAACACTAGCAAAGGTATTAGCTAGGAGCATTTTTTTTGCTAATCCTATACTGAATCTTTCTAATCCTTGTGTAAAACCATTTATGGTAACGGATCTGTTTACTAATTCTTTTTGTACATCAATATATCTAATAATCGGACCTGCTACTAATTGAGGGAACATAGTTACATAAGCTGCAAATTCAAGGAAATTTTTACTAGCTTTTACATCACCTCTATATACATCTATTGTATAGGACATGGTTTGAAAAACATAAAAGCTAATACCCATAGGGAGTATTATAGATGGAGCTCCATCCATTACTTGAGGATTGAAGCCTAAAGTTTCTATTGTATTTTGAATGTTTTCAATGGCAAAATTGAAATATTTGAAAACCCCTAAAGTTAATAAGTTTGTTATTATAGATAATCGTAATCCTAATTTCCTATTTCCTTGTTCAATTAAATGACCGCATTTATAGTCTACTATTGTTGAAAAAACCATTACTAATACAAGTAATTTTTCCCCATACGCATAGAAAAAAATACTCGCTAATAAAATAACAAGGTTTTTATATTTTTTTGGTACTATAAAATAGAGTAATAATACTAGTGGTAAAAAAAGAAAAATAAAATAGGCACTACTGAATACCATGTTGAAAATTTAAAGATAAAAAAGGCAAATTTAAGCTATTTAATTGGATAATTTGTGGAACTAATTATTTGAAAAAAATATTGTTTTTAGAGTAAATAGTAAAATATATTATTGATATTTGGTCTTGTGAAACTAAAATAAATTTTCTGAATTAGTTTAAAAATATTAATGAATCAACAAATCGTACATAATAATTTTAATGAAGTTAAAGAGCAGTTGATAAATGTTATTGATAGTTTCTCTAATTCCGGTGTTGTTTTGGGTGAACCAAGTAGAAATACTATAAAGTTATTTAATTTTGGTGATTTAACATTGAATGTTAAGTCTTTTAAAAAACCACATTTGGTGAATCAAATAATTTATGGTTATTTCCGAAAATCAAAGGCACAGCGTTCTTATGAGTATGCAACTATTTTGATTGATAAAAAAATAGGCACTCCAGCACCTATAGGGTACTTTGAGAATAAAAATATATTAGGCCTTTTAGATAGCTATTATATTAGTGAGCATTTGGAATGTGATCTTACCTATAGGGAGCTTTTAACGAATCAGAATTATGAAAATCATGAAGAGATATTACGAGCGTTTACTCGTTTTACGTTTGATTTACATGAGAAAGGTGTTTATTTTTTAGATCATTCGCCAGGAAATACATTAATCAAGAAAAATAATGGTAATTATGATTTCTTTTTGGTGGATTTAAATAGAATGAAATTCCAGAAAATGGAGTTTAATGATAGAATGCAAAACTTTGCTCGATTAACTCCTATAAAAGAAATGGTAGAAGTAATGAGTGATGAATATGCTAAAATTAGTGGTTTTGAGTACAATAAAGTGTTTGACGCTATGTGGGGATTAACAGAACAATTTCAAGAAGGTTTCCATAGAAAACAACGACTAAAGAAACAATTGAAATTCTGGAAGAAGTAGTTATTTTTTCTTCTTTTCTTGCTTGTATAGATTTGCTAAAACAACGTATCTATGGTGTACGTAAAAAGCACTCAGGGATGATATAATGAACCCTTTTTTTCCGTCAAGAAACCCTAGTCTTATAAAATAGTGGTTAAAAAACCTATATAAAGGTTTTATGTAAAAGTGAAATAGGTTTGGGGTGAGTTTTTTAATGAATAGTTCTTCAGCTCTTAATGTAGCATAATGAGTCATTTTATTTTTATAATCGTCATATGAATCAAAAGAAAAATGCTTTAATTTTTCTTTTAAAATTCCCGCTTCTCCATTTATGTCTAATAATTCATGTACAAATAAATTACGTTTAAAATGAACATGGCTCTTTTTGTATAACCTATATACTTTGTCGGTTTGCCAGCCACTAAAACGGACTAATTTCTTTTTGTAATAGAATTTCCTGTAAATTTCATACGCAACAATGTTTTTTTCTGAATTATTTATACTGTTGTTTATTTCGCGTTTTAGTTTAGGGTTAATTCTTTCATCTGCATCAATAAATAATACCCATTCGTGGTTTGCGTATTGTAAAGCATAATTACGTTGCTCGGAAAAGTTTACAAACTTATTCTGTATTAAGGTTACCTTTTTATGTTGTTTAATTTTAGCAACGGTATTGTCTGAACTAAAGGAGTCTACAATGATTATTTCATCAGCGAAACTTAAGTTATCAATAAGCTCGTCAATATTGTTTTCTTCATTATAAGTAATTACTAAAGCAGAGAGTTTAGTAGTAGTTTCTTTTTGAACAGATTGGTCTAAGGAATATTGTGTTAAGTCTTTATTGTTAAGTTGTAGTAAAAATGATTTTAAATCTTCCTTAATAAATTCAGGTTTAAAAGATTTATATAGTTCAATAGAATTCTTTTTTAAATAAGATTCAGTTTGGTTAAGGAATAATTGCGGGGCGTAATCTTTTAAGTGTGTAGATTTATGAAAAATACCATCTTCAAAAGTAGCCCATACTTTTTTCTCTATCCAAGGAGAAAAAATAATATATGAAGGTTTGTTTAAGGCTTTAGCCATATTGATAGCACCTCCATCATTACCAATAATATAATCACACTGATTAACTAGTGCAATAAATGACCTTAGATTTTTTCCTAAAACATCAAAATATATTTTTTTCTTGGTTTTTTCGTTACAAGCGTTGTAAATAATTTTTGCGTCGCCTATTTGGTTTGGGATGTAATTGAATAGAATATTACAATCACTAGATTCTGCAATATAATCTACAACACGAGCCATATAATTTAATGGGTAGGTTTTGTTTTTTGCGCTACCAATAATACTTACCATGATGGTTTTCTTCCTAACATCTATATCATGGCTTAATAATAACTTCGTAGCGTTTGTGTTTTCTTCGTCTGTAACATACAGTTTGGGAAAAACGCTTAAGTCAGTTGAAATTCCAATTTCTTCTAATAATTGCTGCCTATGTTCTATGGCTAATCCCAAGTTTGAAGTGGCTTTCTCAACAGGAGTAACAGGGTTGGAATAAATAAATTTCGAATAATATTTTTCAAAAGATATTTTTTGTTTAGCCCCGCTAAATAACGAAATTAAATTACTTTCTAGTTTGCAGTATGCATCAATAACGATATCGTATTTTTCACGTCTAACGGAGCGTAAAAATTGAAATAATGCTATTTTACTTTCCCTTAACTCTGGCTTAAAAAGTAAAACTTCGTCAATAAATGGATTATTTTCAACAACAGGTAATGTGCTTGAGTTTATAAGGTAATGTACTTTGTAATTGGGGTGTTTCTTTTTAATCAATTCACAAAGAATCGAGCAAGTAAGCACGTCACCAATCATTTTTTGTTGTATTACCAATATTTTCATTAAGCGTTTACTATGTATTTATTAATGACTTGGAGTTTAAACTTAAAAAAACTAATTTTATTTTATGAGCATCAATTTAAACAGCAACATTATATTCTCTTAACGCATCATTTAACGATGTTTTTTTATTTGTACTTTCTTTTCGTTTACCAATAATTAAAGCACATGGTACTTGAAATTCTCCTGCAGGAAACTTTTTAGTGTAACTACCAGGAATAACTACTGACCTTGCTGGAACAATTCCTTTAGTTTCTATTGGAGTATCGCCAGTTACATCAATAATCTTAGTACTCATAGTTAATACTACATTAGCTCCTAAAACAGCTTCTTTCTCAATTTTAACACCTTCAACAACAATACATCTTGAGCCAATAAAAGCGCCATCTTCAATAATTACTGGTGCTGCTTGTAAGGGTTCTAAAACTCCTCCAATACCAACTCCTCCAGATAAATGTACGTTCTTTCCAATTTGAGCACAACTACCAACAGTAGCCCAAGTATCAACCATTGTCCCTTCGTCTACATAAGCACCGATGTTAATATAACTAGGCATCATAATAACTCCTTTTGACACATATGCTCCATGACGAGCAATGGCGTTAGGAACTACACGAATTCCTTTTTCAGCATAACCTCTTTTTAAAGGTATTTTATCGTGGTACTCGAAAATACCAGCTTCCAAAGTTTCCATTTTTTGAATAGGGAAATACAGTACAACAGCTTTTTTTACCCATTCGTTTACTTGCCATCCATCATTAGTTGGTTCAGCAACACGAAGTGTACCTTCGTCTAATAAATCAATTACTTTTCTAATGGTATCTTGAGTAGATTGTTGAGTTAGTAAATCTCTATTGTCCCAAGCGTTTTCTATAATTTGTTGTATTTCTGTCATTGTTGAGTGCTAATTTTTGGTAAATATAAGTTCTTTCGTGTTAAAAAAAATAGCATTTATATAATTGTAACATTTTTAATGTTATTTTTGTCAAAAAAGTAAACGTTGTTTTAAAGCAACTAGCATATGGCAAAGGTTTTAGCGTTAGATTACGGACAAAAAAGAACAGGTATTGCAGTAACGGATGATATGCAAATTATCGCTTCTGGATTAAAAACTGTAGAAACTAAATTTTTGTTCGATTTTTTAGCAACATATTTTGCTGATGAAGATGTAGAAGCTGTTGTGTTGGGAGAGCCTAAACAAATGAATTTTGAAGCATCAGAAAGCGAAGTTCATATTCAGAAGTTTGTAAAGTTATTTGAAAAGAAGTACCCGAAAATGCCTTTAATAAGGGTAGATGAGCGATTTACTTCAAAAATGGCATTTCAAACGATGATCGATAGTGGTTTAAGTAAAAAGAAACGACAAAATAAAGCACTGGTTGATGAAATTAGCGCAACCATAATTTTACAATCATACTTATATAATAAAAGATAATGATATTACCAGTAATAGCATACGGAGACCCGGTTTTAAGAAAAGTAGCAAAGGAAATTACAAAAGAACACCCTAAATTAGATGACATCATTGCTAATATGTGGGAAACTCAATACAATGCTTCTGGTGTTGGTATTGCAGCTCCACAGGTAGGTTTGTCAATACGTTTGTTTGTTATTGATGCAAGTCCTTTTGCGGATGATGATGACTTAACAGAAGAAGAGCAGGCTGTATTGAGTGATTTTAAACGCGTTTTTATAAACCCGAAAATAGTAGAAGAATCTGGCGAAGAATGGGCTTTTAACGAAGGATGTTTGAGTATTCCTGATGTACGTGAAGATGTTTTTAGAAAAGAAAAGGTTGTTATAGAGTATGTTGACGAAAACTGGAAGAAACAAACGGAAACATTAACCGGTTTGGCTGCAAGAGTAGTACAACATGAATACGATCATATTGAAGGAGTGTTATTTACGGATAAGTTATCAACTTTAAAAAAGAGACTGATAAAAGGAAAGCTTGCAAACATCACCAAAGGGAAAGTAAGTGTTGATTATAGAATGAAGTTTCCTCAAGCAAAAAAGAAAAGATAAATAGCCTATAATTGATTAAAGAAATTATATTTGTTTAATCAATTTAGTTAGAAAAATTAATCCTTTTTAGTAGGATAAAAATATAGATATATGAGTTTAGAAAAAATTTTAGCGATTTCTGGAAAACCAGGATTATACGAATTAAAAGCACAAACAAAGGCTGGTTTTTTGGCAGAGTCATTAGTAGATGGTAAAAAACTTTCAGTAGGAATGCGTCATAATGTTAGTGTGCTAAATGAAATTGCAATATATACGTATGCAGAAGAGGTTCCTTTAAAGCAAATTTTTAATAATATAAAGGAAAAAGAAAACGGAGGAGAATCTATAAGTCATAAAGTGCCTAAGGCAGAGTTAGAAAAATACTTTTCTGAAATATTACCTGAGTATGATGAAGATAGAGTGTATGCTAGTGATATGAAAAAAGTAATACAGTGGTATAACTTATTGCACAAGAGAGGGATTGTGAATTTTGATACAGAAGCTTCTTCTGAAGAAGAATAGTAGTTTTTGATAATTACAAATACAAAAAAAAACCTGCAATACTCTTGTAGGTTTTTTTGCTTTAAGAATTTACACTATAATTAAATTTTACAGTTTTTAATATGAATACAAGAGCGCAACAATTATCGGCATTTGATAGATTACTCACTATAATGGATGAATTGCGCGAGCAATGTCCTTGGGATAAAAAACAAACACTTCAAACCTTGCGTCATTTAACTATAGAAGAAACCTACGAACTTGGTGATGCTATTTTAGATAACGATTTGCAAGAAGTGAAAAAGGAATTGGGGGATTTGTTACTTCATATTGTGTTCTATGCTAAAATTGGTAGTGAAACAAGTGATTTTGATATTGCAGATGTATTGAATACTGTTTGTGAAAAGTTAATTCATCGTCATCCACATATTTATGGTGATGTTAAAGTTGAAGATGAGGAAGAAGTAAAAAGAAACTGGGAGAAACTCAAGTTAAAAGAGGGGAACAAAAGTGTTCTTGAAGGTGTACCTAAAAGTTTGCCTGCTTTGGTAAAGGCGAGTAGGATTCAAGAAAAAGTTGCAGGAGTAGGTTTTGATTGGGAGGAATCGCAACAAGTTTGGGGAAAGGTAGAGGAGGAGTTACAAGAGTTTCAAGATGAAGTGAAGTCTGGTAACCAAGATGAGATGGAAGCGGAGTTTGGCGATGTGCTATTTTCGTTAATTAACTATGCAAAGCATTTAAATATTAATGCAGAAAATGCCTTAGAACGCACCAATAAAAAATTCATAAACAGATTTCAGTATTTAGAACAAAAAGCTAAAGAATTAGGGAAAGAGCTATCTGACATGACTTTGAAAGAAATGGACGTGTATTGGGAAGAAGCTAAAAAGCAATAAGTTTTTGTATGTTGTCTTAATAGAGTTTAATAAATTATTTTTCTATAAATACTAATATTATTTTTTATTGTAATTTTGATGATTAAAGGACTATTAGTTTTGTTCAGTGACTTAATAGTATGATTTTTAGAATTCACATTTTTATTGTGATAATATAGTTGCCCTAGAATTGTATGAATCTGGATATCTTTGATCAGTGTTTTATTAGAAACGATTTGAATATTCTCATTAGAAAGAACTAGAATGTTTTTATCTTCAGTGTAATCCTCTAATCCTAGAGTTTCATTTGTATATCTTAAAATAAATCGATTATTAAATTCTCCAATTTCAGATGAGAATGTGTAAGGGGTTTGCTTTAAATCATGAATGATCCCTAATATAGAATCTTCTAAATAAATGTTTTGATTATTAAGAAATACATCATCTATCGCTGCAATAGCAATTTGATACGAATCATTTGTAGGAATGTTAACGCCGATAGTAACTGTGTCATCTTCATTAAGAGGTGTTGGCCTTCCTTGTATTGTCATTTTATCCTGTTCAATAATTGAGTATATTTTTAAGCTATTCCCAACCGGCTTTATAGCATCAAATAATCTGTCTTTTTGATATGTTGCACCATCTATATAGCCAACTAAAGTTCTATCAGAAATATGATTACTATTAACTAAGTCCAGCCAAATCCTACTTTTTGATGCTGTTGTCAGTTCAGTTGAAGTGCTATTTTGTCTGTAAAACTCACTATTGTCATACGTTTTATTTCTTAACGAATTATTAAAAGTAACACTTTCGGTAGCTGCTGTTCCGTCAAGCATATTAATAAAAAAACCTTGTCCTCCAGCTATATACCCATTAAATCCTAGTGGTCCGGTAACTGCACCTAGTGAATTATATGTAATATAATCGTTAGGAGAATAGTTTGAAGCATAATCCCCATAGAAAGGGTCGGATATTGCTGTTGATGGTAATGAGAAGTGTGTCCATAATCTAATAGCTCCTTCAATATTCGTATTTAAAGCAATAAAATCAAGTGCATTTATTGAAGAAGGATATGGGTTTCCTATAAGGTTCCAATTATCGTCAAAACGAGTAATTGTTGTGTTATTGGTTCCTGTGTAGTCTAATCCTGTATAATTTCCTCTAGAAATTGGTGTAGTGGTGACACCGTTATTAGGTACACCGTTAAATGTTGTTGATAAAGTTTGTGTTACGGTATTGCTGTAGCCACTAGGACCTCTAACAATGTATCCTTTTCCAGAAGTCATAATGTCACCTGATGCGGACTCCCAAATCCCTACACCTCCATTGTTGTTAACAATATTAGGTGTCCATTTAAATATGTAATTATTTGGGGTTGAGGGCGAAATATTGTTTACAGTATAATTGTTCACAGGTGAAGACCAATACACATAATCTAAAAGTCTTAAATCAACATTTCGATGGTAAGAAATGTTTCCAGTATTGATTCCTAAATCATTTTTTTGGATAAGTGATCCGTTGTTTAATATGTCAAAAGTTCCATTGACCGTTAAGTTATTATAGCAGTTTACATAATCATTGTCTGAAACTGTAAGTGTAGCTCCGTTATTAATTGTTAAGAAACATGTGTCAATGTTGCCGTTTATTGAGGTGTTATAGTCAGCATCAATAATTATTTGTTGGTATTCGTTTGGTGCTCCTCTAGTCCAGGAAACACCATTCCAAGTGTTCATGTCATAGGTGTTAGTATCACTAATTGTTATATCAAAAATGCCATCAACATTTAGAGAAGAACCGTCAACTAGAACCCAGTAAAAATCTCCAGAATTTAGGCAGCTTAATACTAAGGTTTCGTTAATAAGGCTAGGTGAGTAAATACTATTTAAATGGATAAGTGCATCAGAACAGTTACCTGTTCCGTTACTAGTTCCGTAAACAGCTAATTGAATGTCTATGTCATCTGTTCCTGTGGGAAAGGGTAAATCAGAATTAGCTTCTATTAAAACTCTACCAGATGTAGGGGCTTGAAATTGAAACCAAACACCTTGGTCTGTACCAAAAGAATTAGGCGTAGGGTCTCCAGTATTGGTTGCGCAAATATTCGATCTGCTTAGAGTTGGGGTTCCAACTGATCCGTTATCAGGAACTAGTCCTAAAAACTCTGCGTCACAAATTAAATCTGCAGCTTGAGCAATTCCACTGTCATTTATTTGAAGCCCAAAATAACCTTCTTGGCCATTTGGGTTAATAACTGCTGTACTTTCTCCATCTACTAATAAAAAATAAGTAGTATTTGGTTTTAGGCAGTTAGTATTCATTTCTTCATCCATATTTAAACCCAAGCCTTCATAATCTTCTTGTATTAGTGTTAAAGAGCCACTACAAGTGTTGTTGCTAGATTCATACAGTGCTAATTGCAAATCGATTCCATCCCCAAAATTTTGGGGGTCGTTTTTGGCATTTATAGTAATTGTTGATGATGGGATGGTTCCTGTAGTAAATTGAAACCAAACACCTTGTTCGTTATTACCTCCCCATGAATTTGGGTCACTAGCATTTCCTGCACATAGATTGCTATAATTGCTTAACGAGTTATTACCTAAAGATCCACCAGAGTTTAAAGTGCCTAAGTTAATGGCGTTACAGATGGTATCGTTACCATTACCGGGGAATGAACTAAATATTATTCTGTACTGTAAAGTAACTCTCCAGGTAACAGTAGTTCCGGAAGGGCATCTGTCTCCTGATGCTGTGTTGGTATAGGTTCCGTAAGTTGCCCAAGTAGATTGTCCTAAGTTTAATACTGCTGAATTTATGTTAATGTTTTGTATTGAAGTTACAGCGTCGCCATTGGTATTGCTAATGTTGTTGGGGAGGTTAGAATCATCTTCTATACCGCGCCAACGAAAAGTGAAATTAGTTGGTAGGTTGCAATTATATATTTCAGAAAAAAAAATGTCGTTAACGGTTCTGGTTCCAACACAGTCTGTTCCGGTAAAAATAGAATCTTCGGTGTTGGAGTTTCCAGATGAATCATTCATTTGGTATACCCATTGTGGGTCACTAGAGTTGGCAAATCCATCCATATCATTTACATCAGAAAAAACAGTAGATATACGAAATTGTACTGTAGCTTGGGAAAAGCAAAGGTTAGTAAACAATAAAAAAAGAAACGAAATTAATATTCTAGGAAAATTATGATTCATAAAACTTATTGGTTGGTAGTTTTTAAAGTTTGCAAATATACTCTATTTAAGTGTTGTTAATCTGTGAGTTAGTGAAATTTTTGCTGTTTTTTCTTCTATGACTTCTAGTTGTTCAAAACAGCCACGATTCTTAAAGGAGCTCCACTTCCTCCTTTTATTTTCATGGGTAGGGCTATTATTTTAAATCCTTTTTTAGGTACTAAATCAAGATTAGTAAGGTTTTCAAAAGCAGGAATGTTTTGAGATAAGAGTATTACATGACTTTTGAAATATTGCGATTGTCCATAATCAATACTTGGAGTATCAATTCCTATGGCATGTATATTTCGGTTTTTGACTAGCCATTCAGCAGCTTCGGCAGAAAGACCGGGAAAATGCAATAGTTTAACAGCTTCTTTGCCACGTTTGTCCGTCCCGAGGTATTTTACTTTGTCAGGGTAGTATGTTGAAAACCCTGTTTGCAATAAAACAATGCTTCCGTCAGGTATTTGTGTATGTTCTTTTTTCTCCCAATTAGTAAAATCTTCAATATTTATTTGGTAGTCGGGATTATTTAATGCTTTTATAGATACATCAATTTTTATAGCTTCTCCAATTAAGTTGTCAAGCGGTATTTCATCAACAGTTTGTCCGTTTTTCGAGAAGTGAATTGGTGCATCTATATGTGTTCCTCCATGTTCTGCAGTAGAAAAATTATTAGCGGCGTAATAATAACCTTTATCTGTTTCTCCTTGAAAAACAGTGTCCAAGTGAAATTCCTTAGCAGTCACCCAATAAATTGTTTCATCTGAAAAAGCATGAGAAAGGTCTATTAATTGGCTTTTAGAGCTTTGAGATTCTATCGGTGAATTTAGGTCTTGTGAAGTTGTGGTTTTTTTATTGCATCCAATAAGTATTAAAAGACTAAATAAAATAAATGTTGGTTTCATACTATAATCTATGAGGTTGATGTTTTTTTAATATGGAAAAGTAGTCATTGTGTTGATTCAGAGCGTGTTAAAATTACGAAATTTTTTAGTTATAATGTACAGTGTGTCTTGTGGTTGTTTTTTTTATTTTACTACTTATTGTAAATAGTAATAATGCACTACACTATATTTGCAGAAAAAAAAGATCTCGTGAGTTTAGATTATGTATTACTAATTGGTGTAGGGTTTATTGCTGGGTTTATAAATACTATTGCAGGTGGAGGGACTTTACTGACCATGCCTATGCTTATTTTTATGGGCTTACCTCCAAGTGTTGCAAATGGAACAAATAGGGTGGCTATTTTGATACAAACAGCAATTGGTGTAAAAGGATTTCAAAGTAAGGGTGTAACTACACATCCGTTTAGTATATATTTAGGGATTTCAGCATTATTTGGGTCATTAATAGGAGCTCAAATAGCGGTGGATATAAAAGGAGATACTTTTAATAAAATTTTAGCTATTGTAATGGTTTTGGTTGTTTTGATGATTTTATTCAAGCCCAAAGTGTCCATTTCAGAAATGGTGGAACGTACTACTGGTAAGCATTTATATATTTCAATCATTATATTTTTCTTTCTAGGAATATATGGTGGGTTTATAAATGCCGGGATAGGTTTTATGATGCTTATAGTATTGCCTTATGTAAATAGGTTGTCCTTGGTGAAATCAAATGCGACAAAAGTGGCGGTTGTATGTATGTATACAGTGGGGGCAGTAGTTATGTTTGCTTTGAATGATAAGATAAATTGGAAATACGGGTTGATACTCGCTATAGGAAATGCTTCGGGAGCATGGATTTCTAGTCGATGGTCAGTAGAAAAAGGGGATAAGATGGTTAAAATATTCGTGGCTATTATGATAAGTGTGCTATCAGTAAAATTATGGTTTTTTTAGAATAGCTCATGCTTAAAAAGACAAAAGCCTACTTTTCAGTAGGCTTTTGTCTTTTCTTTTTTACTGTAATGATGAGTTCGTCACCTTTTTTATTTAAATCCATGGAGATTTCATCTCCTTGACTAATTTTTCCTGTAATAATTTGTTCTGCTAAAGCGTCTTCAATATATTTTTGAATAGCTCTGTTTAATGGTCTTGCACCGTATTTTTTATCAAATCCTTTATCGGCAATAAAGTCTTTTGCTTTTTCGCTTAAAGTTAGGTTGTATTCTAATTCGTAAACTCTAGCGTAAAGTTTTTCTAATTCAATATCAATGATTTTATGAATATCTTCTCTTTTTAATGAGTTAAAAACAATAACATCATCAATACGATTTAAAAATTCAGGAGCAAAGGCTTTCTTTAAAGCGCCTTCAATTACACTTTTTGCAGCAGCATCTGCTTGTTCATCTTTAGCTTTTGTTCCAAAACCAACACCTGTTCCAAAGTCTTGTAATTTTCGTGATCCGATGTTAGAAGTCATGATAATTATGGTGTTTCTAAAATCAATTTTTCGACCTAATGAATCAGTTAAATAGCCATCGTCCAAAACTTGTAAAAGCATGTTGAATACATCGGGATGTGCTTTTTCAATTTCGTCTAATAATACAACAGAATATGGTTTTCTTCTAACCTTTTCGGTTAATTGACCTCCTTCTTCATAACCAACATATCCTGGAGGAGCTCCTACTAAACGAGATACCGTAAACTTCTCCATGTATTCACTCATGTCCAATCTGATGAGTGCGTCTTTAGAGTCGAATAATTCATTGGATAATATTTTTGCTAATTGCGTTTTTCCTACTCCAGTAGATCCTAAAAAGATAAATGAACCAATTGGTTTGTTAGGGTCTTTTAACCCAATTCTGTTACGTTGTATTGCTTTTACAACTTTTGCAACAGCGTCATCTTGTCCAATTACTTTTCCTTTAATTATGTTAGGTAGTTCTGCTAACTTATTTGTTTCATTTTGTGCAACTCTGTTTACAGGGATTCCAGTCATCATAGAAACTACATCTGCAACATTATCCTCAGTAACAGTTTCTTTGTGTGCTCTTGATTCTTCTTCCCATTTTTCTTGAGCAATAGCTAATTCTTTTTCTAAATTTTTCTCGTCATCACGTAGTTTAGCAGCTTCTTCATATTTCTGCTTTTTAACAACAACAACTTTTAAGGCCCTAACATCTTCAAGTTTTTTCTCTAGCTCAATAATTTGCTTTGGCACATCAATATTAATAATGTGAATTCTTGATCCAGCTTCATCTAACGCATCAATAGCTTTGTCTGGTAAAAAACGTTCTGTCATATATCTATTGGTTAGCTTTACACAAGCCTCAATAGCTTCATCTGTATAGCTTACATTGTGATGATCTTCATATTTACCTTTTATATTATGTAATATTTCAATGGTTTCATCAATACTTGTTGGGGCAACAATTATTTTTTGAAAACGACGTTCTAAGGCACCATCTTTTTCAATTGACTGTCTATATTCATCTAATGTAGTAGCTCCTATACATTGTATCTCTCCTCTTGCTAAAGCGGGTTTAAACATATTTGAGGCATCCAGTGATCCGGTAGCTCCTCCTGCGCCAACGATAGTATGAATTTCATCTATAAAAAGAATAACATCGTCATTTTTTTGTAGTTCATTCATCAAGGCTTTCATGCGTTCTTCAAACTGTCCACGGTATTTTGTTCCAGCTACTAAACTTGCTAAATCAAGAGTTACTACACGTTTTCCGAAAAGGATACGTGATACTTTACGGGTAACTATGCGTAAGGCTAAACCTTCAGCAATAGCAGATTTACCAACTCCTGGTTCACCAATTAATAGTGGGTTGTTTTTCTTGCGTCGACTTAATATTTGTGAAACACGCTGTATTTCTTTTTCTCTACCAACTACGGGGTCTAATTTTCCTTCTTCAGCCATTGCGGTTAAGTCTCTACCAAAATTATCCAAAACGGGTGTATTAGATTTTTTAATAGTTTTACTTGCTCCACCTGAAGTAAAGGGATTCTCTTTCTCTCCTTCATTTCCTGTGTTTTCATCATCAGGAAAAGCATCTGCTTTTGGAAGGTCTTGCGTATGTTGGTCTTCTATATGTGAGTTTTCGTTTGCTTCCATATTCTTAAAATATTCTTTAACGTTGTCATATGTAACTTTTAATTTATTTAAAAGTTTTGTGGTCGGGTCATTATCATTCCTTAAAATACACAGCAATAAATGCGCTGTATTTATAGAAGAGTCTTTAAAAAGTTTTGCTTCTAAAAAAGTTGTTTTTAAAGCACGTTCTGCTTGTCGCGTTAAATGCAGGTTTTTTTTCTCGTTTCCTTCAAAAGAGATATTAGGTTCTGCAGGGCTTAGGGCTTCTACTTTTTTTCGGAGATGATCCAAATCGATATCTAATGATTCTAAAATTTCAATAGCTTTTCCGTTGCCATCACGTAATAAGCCAAGTATTAAATGCTCAGTACCGATAAAGTCATGTCCTAAACGCAGCGCTTCTTCCT
>Ga0209292_1001634_pt1 | contig 27080 bp, 25 predicted proteins | sample GOMGulsemesocosm_2_FD_184634 | JGI IMG/M metagenome (GOLD analysis project Ga0209292, IMG submission 184634) | Methane-oxidizing microbial communities from mesocosms in the Gulf of Mexico - GOM9C Gulf of Mexico (SPAdes) (version 2) | ecosystem: Environmental > Aquatic > Marine > Cold seeps... | reverse complement strand
ACTCTCTTTAAGAGAAAAGAAGCATCAAGCAAATTTACGAAAAAACAACGGACTCTATTTTCAAATTGGACTAATTGCAACATTGTTTATTGTTTTTGGAGTATTTCAATTGAGGTTTGTTACAAGTGTTCCGGAAATAGGGCCTCCTGTTGTTGATAACACCGAGACGTTTGAGATAGCTCCTAAAATATTTGTTATTGAAGAGGATGTTCCTAAGGAAATAGTAAAGCAAGTAAGACAAAAACCTACTGAGACTTATAAAGAAGTGCCAGATGATACTAAAATTTTAGATGATTTTTTACCAGATGTTCCTGAAATTCTGGAAGAAAATATTCCTGTTGATAGCATTAATCCAGAAGAGGAAGAGCCTACTGTTGATACTTATCATGTTTCGCTAGTTAGTGATTATCCAGAGTTTCCAGGTTGTGATAAATTTGATGATAAGAAAAGAAAGTTCGAGTGTTTTCAGCAAAAAATCACTAAGCATATCATTAGAAAATTTGATAGTGATATAGCATCTGAAAATGGACTCTCAGGGGATCTAAAAATAATGATTATGTTTACAATTAACCATGAAGGAGATATTGTAGATGTAAAGGCAAGAGCACCACATCCTGAATTGAAAAAGGAAGCGATTAAAGCTGTTAGTTCACTACCTAAAATGAAGCCTGCAAAACAAGGTTATAAAAAAGTAAATGTTACTTACGCGCTTCCGGTAATATTTAAGGTTGATTAGTTTAAATCTTTTGGTCATAAAAAAAATCCCGTTGTTAAGCGGGATTTTTTTTATGACCAAATTGAATTAGGTTATCATATCGCATTTCCGTAACATAAAAAGGCTGTATACTTAAGTATATCGGTGTGTTGGCTATGTTTTTTTGGTATGCTTCTTGTGCTTTTTTATAATGTATTAAGTTTCCTGAATAAATAGGTGTGATACCGTTATTATTTGAAGAAAGTTAAATAAAAGTGTTTGATTAACTAAAAACACTGTATTATGAAGCAACACATTAAAAAGATAGAGAAGATTACTGAAAAAATAAAACTTTCATTAAGAGATAAGAAACATTTGTCAAATGTGCCAAGGAGTAATGGGTTTTATTTTCAGATAGGTTTGGTAGCGGTGTTAGTTATTGTGTTTGGTTTGTTTCAAATGAAATTTGATAAAAAAATAGTAGTGGTTGCTAAACCAGTTATTGACATGTCTTCCGAAGAGAATATTGACCCACCTAATTTTGTCATTGAAAAAGAAATTCCTGAAGAGCTTTTAGAGCAAGTGAATAGGATTCATATACAGGAATTAACTACTATTAAAGTGGTAGAAGATGATGAAGATGTGTTGTCTACAGTAATTTATGATTCATCAATAATAGTGGAAAGATCTCCTCGCGTTGTTGACATTAAAGTCATGGTAGAAGAAGATGAGGTAGAGCCAATTCCAATTTCATTAGTTAGTGATATGCCGGTTTACCCAGGTTGTGAAAAATTTTCTGAGAAGAAGAAACAAATAGAATGTATGTCAAAAAACATATTATTAAAGAGTTTGATGCGGATATCGCAATAGTCTATGGAATACAAGGAAGACAAAAAGCTTTAGTGACCTTTGTTATTAATACAAAGGGAGAGGTGGTAAATGTTAAAGCGCGAGCACCCCATCCTGAATTGCAAAAAGAAGTGATTAAAGCAATTAGTTCGTTGCCTAAAATGAAACCGGCGCAACAAGGTTTTAACAAAGTAAGCGTTACTTATGCACTACCTGTAGTGCTTCAAGTAGAGTGATTGGTTAAAATATATCATTTAGAAATAAATAAAGTCCTGTTTATTGTAGGTAGGATTTTTTTGTGAGCAAAAACAGCATGAAAAGTATTTGTTGTATTTTCGCAAATCAAATTTATGTACATGAAATATTTATCCTTTATAGTATTGTTATTTAGTTGGGTTTCTGTTCAATCTCAAACGGTTAACAATTATGAAAAGTACCCTGTTTTTCCTGCATGTGAAATGACTCAAATTTCAGAACTGCCTGAATGTTTTAAGCAAAACGTTCAAGGCACATTTTCTGCGGCATTTAAAATGCCAGAGGTGGTTATAAAAGACAATTATAAAGGGAGAATGGATATCTTGTTTGAAGTAACTAAAAAAGGTGCTTTTAAAGTGATTTTTGCAAATGCTGCTTATGCCGAATTAAAAGAAGAGGTAGAAAAAGTTTTTGGAGAATTTCCAGTAATAACGGCAGCTACATTTGATGGAAAACCAGTATATACTCAATACGCTATGCAGGTTTTGGTGCCATCACTTGAATGGGTTAAATCAAAAGTTGATACAGAAGATACTAAGGAGCCAAGGAATAAGTTGGAAGCGGCTGCTATGGAGTATGATAGCATTGTAAACCTAGGAGGAGGGAATAGCAAACAATACAAAAGCGGATTAAATATACCGTTCACGCATCAAAACTATGCAAAGTTTGATTATAATATTAATGTATTAGGAACAAATTCACATACCGCTGCAAAACCATATAGTTATGCAGATATTTCAAAATATTATGATTTTGAGGCAAACGTATCTTTATTACAAAAAAACAAAAAATCCTGGTTAGGAAAAAAGTTTTGGAATGAACACTTAATCGCTTTTGAAGGCAAGGACTATTGGTTTACTGCTGATGTAGTTGTTGACTTGCAATTAGGAAAGGATGTACAAAGTGAAATTTCACATACCTATAATAATACTAGAGCTATAAGTGTTCAAGGAGGATTAGGGAAAAAGTTAAGTTTTTCGGCAAGTATTTTTGAAAGTCAAGGTCGTTTTGCTGACTATGTAAATAACTATGCAGAAAGCATTAAGCCTGATGGGGGTAACCCTGCAATTATTCCTGGAAGAGGAATAGCAAAAGAATTCAGTTCGGATGCTTATGATTATCCAATTGCAGAAGGGTATCTTTCCTATCGTGCCAGCAAAATGTTTACAGCACAATTTGGACATGGTAAAAATTTTATTGGTGATGGGTATCGCTCTTTGTTTGTGAGTGATGCTGCAAGTCCGCATCCTTTTTTGAAGTTAAATACTTCCTTCTGGAAAATAAAATATACCAATACGTGGATGTGGTTAAAAGATGTGCGTCCTGAAGCAACCGTTGATGGTGCATTTGGGAGTAAGTATATGGCAACTCATTTTTTGAGTTGGAATGTGTCTAAAAAGTTAAATGTTGGTTTCTTTGAATCTGTATTGTGGGCAAATAATAATAATAGAGGTTTTGATGTTAATTATTTGAATCCGATTATATTTTATAGAGCAATAGAGTTTTCTTCTGGGTCAAGAGCAGGTAATGCGTTGATAGGGATGAGCGGTAAATATAAACTATCAAGTAAAGCTAATATTTACGGGCAATTGATTATTGATGAATTTTCTACAAAGGATATGTTTGGAAGTGAGCAAAGCTGGAAAAACAAACTGGGTTTCCAGTTAGGGGCTAAATATTACAATGCATTTAAAATTAAAAATTTATTATTACAAGCCGAGTATAATCAGGTGCGACCTTATACCTACTCGCATGATGAGTTATTGTTGAATTATGGTCACAACAATCAATCGATGGCGCATTTATGGGGGGCGAATTTCAGAGAGTTTATTGGTATTGCCCATTACAACTATAAACGATGGTATGGAATGGCAAAATTAATTTACGGACAACGAGGTTTGGATAAAGGAGATGGAGTAAGTTATGGTGGAAATATTTTTGTGAGCTACGATTTACGTCCATCGGATAATGGAATTTCTCTGTTGCAAGGAAATAAAGCTAATGTCTTTATTGCTGATATTCAAGCAGGATATTTGGTGAATCCTTCAACAAATTTAAAGGCGTTTATTAATATAACGCAACGTAGTTTCTCAAAGGAGATTTCAACAACTTCATATGAGAAAAATACTACGTGGTTTAATGTTGGACTAAGAACTGATTTGTTTAATAACTATTCTGACTATTAATTCGATAAAAAACTGTAATTTTGCAGTCAATTTTTAATAAAATAAATTGAGTACAACAATACAAAATAACACTGATCAAAGTATGTTTCAGGATTTTAAAGCCATTACAAAACATCGCTTAGCGATTAGCGTGGTTTTTTCTTCTGTAGCAGGATATCTGATAGCTGTTGGAGGAGAGGTCGATTTTGTAGTGCTTGCAATGTTAGCTGTGGGTGGATATTGTATGGTAGGAGCGTCCAATGCTTATAATCAAATTATTGAACGCGATTTGGATAAGTTAATGGATAGAACCAAAAATAGGCCTATACCATCTGGTTCCATTTCCGTAAAAGCAGCTTTTGTTATTGCAACCCTACTAACTGTGATTGGTTTAGTTACATTGTATTTGATAAACCCTAAAACAGCAATGTTTGGTGCAATTTCCATATTTATGTATGTGAGTTTGTATACGCCAATGAAAACAAAAACACCTCTAGCGGTTTTTGTAGGAGCATTTCCAGGTGCAATTCCTTTTATGTTAGGTTGGGTAGCTGCTACGAATGAGTTTGGGATAGAGCCAGGAACCTTATTTTTAATGCAGTTTTTATGGCAGTTTCCGCACTTTTGGGCTATTGGTTGGTTTTTATATGATGATTATGAAAAAGCTGGATTCTTTATGTTGCCTACTGGGAAGAAAGATAAGAATACTGCAGTACAAATTATTATGTACACAATTTGGACAATTTTAGCGTCTATTATTCCAGTATTTGGGTTTACAGGAGAGTTGAAATTATCAATAGTAGCAGCAGTAATAGTGTTTATATTGGGCTTAGGAATGTTGTATTATGCAATATTGCTATTCAAACGTATGGATTCAAAAACGGCACGACAATTAATGTTGGCAAGTGTATCATACATCACACTGTTACAAATAGTATATATAGTAGATAAATTTTTACAATAAATAATTATGGATTTAACTCACGGTACAGAACAAGAGAAAATCGGAAGAGCAAAAAAAACCATGTTGTGGTTTGCTATGATAAGTATGACTATGACCTTTGCAGGGTTAACAAGTGCTTATGTAGTTAGTAGCTCAAGACCAGACTGGTTAAAAAATTATGAGCTACCCCCAATGTTATTGTGGAGTACTATTGTTATAGTAATTAGTAGCATCACTATTCATTTTGCAAAAAAAACTATTAAAAAAGGATCAGGAAAGCAAGGGATGATATTGCTAGTAAGTTCTTTGATTTTGGGTTTAGCTTTTGTTGTGCTACAGTGGCAAGGTTTTTCATACATGGTGTCTGAATTAGGTTACAATTTTACTGGGCCAACAAGTAATGTGGTTATTTCGTTTATGTATATCTTGTTTTCATTGCATTTAGTGCACTTGTTTTCAGGTATAATAGTTCTGAGTATTATAATTTATAACCATTATAAACAACGTTACGGTAACGGGCAAACACTTGGATTAGAGCTTGGTGTAATGTTTTGGCACTTTTTAGATTTTCTATGGGTGTATTTGTTTTTGTTTTTCTATTTTGTTAGATAATAAAAATACTTATTTTTGTTTTTTTTAAGAAAATTTTATAATTCAATAATTCAATAAATAGTATGGGAGCTACAGCAGCTGTAAATTCTGGACATGATACAAGTAAAGGTTTCGGAAAGCCTTTCGGGATTAGTTATGGTAAAATGATGATGTGGTTTTTCATATTGTCTGATGCTTTAACATTCTCTGGTTTCATTGTTGCTTACGGATTTTCTAGATTTAAATTTATAGAAGAATGGCCAATTGCCGATGAAGTGTTTAATCACTTTCCGTTTTTACACGGGGTAGATGCACCAATGTTATATGTTGCATTAATGACATTTATATTAATTGCTTCTTCCGTAACAATGGTATTAGCAGTTGATGCAGGTCATCATATGAAAAAGAACAAAGTAATTACTTACATGTTCTTGACTATTATTGGTGGTATAATATTCGTTGGATCTCAAGCATGGGAGTGGAAAAACTTCATAGCTGGTGGATACGGAGCAGTTACAACAAAATCAGGAAAATTATTACAGTTTACCGATGCTGAAGGACATAGGGTTCCTATGAATACTTTTGTGGTGGCTTCTGCTACTGACAGAGTTCAGCATGAAGCTAGTAAAGGTTTGTGGAGTGTTGAAGAAGCTTCATTGCCTCCATATGCTATGAAAGATGTTGTAAGCTCATTTACGGCAAACCCTAACTTAAGAGTTAGAGTACAACAGTTAACTGAAGAAGGAGAGAAAACAGTTTTAAGTAGAGCAGAGTCTATTGAAACTTTAAAATTAGGTGTGCGTTCTGTTGAAGGAGCTAACTTAAAAGAGAATGAATATGGTCACCCACTATTTGCTGATTTCTTTTTCTTTATTACTGGGTTTCATGGATTCCACGTACTTACAGGTATCTTAATAAACATTATTATTTTCATTAATGTAGTGTTAGGTACATACGAAAAGAGAGGGCAATATGAAATGGTAGAGAAAGTTGGTCTTTACTGGCACTTTGTAGATTTAGTTTGGGTATTTGTATTTACCTTCTTCTACTTGGTATAATTTGATTTGGATATAGCATTATAAAATAGATAACGATTTAAAAGCATAGCAATGGCACAAGAAGTACAACCTTTCTTTTTCGGACTATTAAAACCAAAAAATAACATTAGTAAAATATGGATGGTATTTTGGTTATTATCTGCAGTAACAATTTTTGAAGTTGTTTTAGGGCTTATAAAACCTGAATCATTAGTTCAGAACAGGATAATAGGAATGAAAATTTTAAACTGGATTTTCATTATCTTAACAGTATATAAGGCATATTACATTACGTGGGCATTTATGCACATGGATGGAGAGCCAAAATGGTTCAGACGTTCAGTAGTTTGGACAGGAGTATTCTTGATATTATATCTTTCTTTTATTGTTTTAATAGAAGGTGGTTATATATATGAAATTATGACATCATCATTTGTTACTAGAGATTTTTAGTAGATGAATACATAGTTAATAAATAAAAAAGACGGTTGTTATAACCGTCTTTTTTATTTATTCTAATCAACTTCCTTTTACTAGCAGAGTTGGTTTTGAATATGTCAATATCATTTTCATTCGAGATAGGTCTCGAGGAAATTAAACCCACATGTGGGATTAAAAATATTTATTTTGAATAAAAAAAACATCATCCTAGGGCTTTTGTTTGTTTGCCCGATAATTATCTACCTTTTCTTTGCAACAGGGGTTTATAATTTTTCTGCACTACCAATAGTTTCTAAAAATGTAAAAGAAGTTTCTGCCTTTAAAAATCTTAAAGGAGAACAAGTGCAGTTAAAAGATAAACTTACTGTTTTGGGGTTTCTGGGGTCAGATTTGACGGACAGAAAAATTAATGTTTATAATTTACATGAAGAAATTTACAAAGGAATTCATAGTTCTGATGAAGATTTTCAGATGCTTATGTTACTACCAATAGGTTCAGAGTCACAAGTAGAAGAAATTATTTTGGAGCTTTCTCGTTATGCAGAAATAAATAAGTGGCAGTTTGCATTTGGTGAGCCAGAAGCAATTAAAGAGGTGTATAGTTCATTAAACCTATCTGAATCTTTAGATGAAAGTTTAGGGACTAATTATGTTTTTATAGTTGATAAAGAACAAAGTTTACGCTGCGCGGACGACAAAGAACTTAAGCCATATAGTGGGTATGATGCAACTGCAGTTTCAGTTTTACATAAAAAAATGGATAATGATGTTACGGTGTTGTTGTTTGAGTATAATGCAGCGTTAAAAAGTAATTACACAATTAACAGAAGGGATTCATTTTTAAAAATCAATCAAAAAGATGAAGAATAATAAATCATATATTGGAATAACGTTTATTATTTTAGTTTTTGGAATCTTTGCTATTCCAAAAATAATTGATCGTATTTCTAACGATACCATAATTGATGGAAATCGATTAAATAAAGTGAAAAAAGGAGTGCAATCAAATGACATGGATTCTGGCTTAGTAAAGTTTAATAAAGTTCCTGATTTCAATTTTAGGAATCATGATAGTATAGCATTGGGGAATTCCTTTTTTGAAGATAAAGTATATGTTGTAGAGTTCTTTTTTACAACTTGCCCAACAATTTGTCCAATCATGACACAAAGTATGTTGCAAATAGAAGATGCTTTCGGTGATTTGGATAATTTTGCAATTGCGTCTTTTACAATTAACCCTGTGTATGATACACCATCAGTATTAAAACAGTATATGGTTGATCATGGAGTAAAATCAAAGAATTGGCAAATGCTTACAGGTGAACATGATGCTATTATGAAACTAGCTAATAAAGGGTTTAATCTGTATGCAGCTATGGAGGATAAAGCTCCTGGTGGCTTTGAGCATTCTGGAATGTTTGCCTTGGTGGATAAAAATGGTTTTATTCGTTCAAGAAAGGATGAGTTTGGAAACCCAATTTTGTGTTATCGTGGAATAACTGAAACTAGTAAAGATGAATTAGGGGAAGTTATAGATACCTCACACCATCAATTAACGGAATTGAAACAAGATATTATAAAATTGTTAAAAGAGTAGTTTTAATAACATGTCATTGCGAATGTTGTTTTTTTTTATCAACATGTGGCAATCTGTTACTATTTAACCCTCACTGAAAAATATTAAAAATGAACACACAAAACGCTACCGAACAGAAGTACAATAAATGGATTTGGGTATTGTCAATAGTAATCCCTCTAGCAGTTGCAGCCTTGTTTGGTGTAAACTTAAAGCGATTGGGTTTTGATGTGGAACCACTAACATTTCTGCCACCTATTTACGCTACAATAAACGGGTTTACTGCCATAGTATTGGTTACTGCGGTAGTAATGATTAAAAAAGGAAATAGAGTTATTCATGAGCGCTTAATGAAGTTAGCTATTGCTTTATCAGTTTGTTTTTTGGTATTGTACATAGGGTATCACATGACTTCTGAATCAACAAAATTTGGAGGAGAAGGAGTTGTTAAATACGTGTATTATTTTCTTCTATTGACACATATAGTATTGTCAATTGCAGTAATTCCTTTAGTGTTAGTCACCTATGTAAAAGCACTAGCACAACGATTTGACAAGCATAAGAAAATAGCGAAAATAACATTCCCTCTTTGGTTATACGTAGCTATTACAGGAGTAGTAGTATATATAATGATATCTCCATATTACATATAGTTATGAAAAAACTTCTTTTTACTTTCTTCTTTTTACTTTCTTCTTTTTTAGTTAAAGCTCAGTGTGCTATGTGTAGGGCTCAGTTGGAGAGTATGGATGATAATTCATTAGCGGAAAGCGTTAATGATGGTATTGTGTATTTAATGGCAGTACCGTATATTTTAATTGCTGTTGTAGGTTTTTTTATTTACCGAAGTTTTCGGAAGAAAACAGAAAATAAACATCAGTAAGATTATTAAAATAAGAATTGTTTTTTTTTTTTAGTTAAATAATTATTTAAGTCTTATGTAGCTTGTCTTGTAAGCTGCTTATAAATAGCTTTTTAAGTGTTTTTTTTGTATCTTTACACTTCAAATCCCTCCCCCTTTACTACCTACCCCTCTCCCCAAAAAAATTTCATCATGTATATTATAACTTTAAATAATAGTTGGTTTCTTTTTTATACATGTTACTTTAATTATTTATGAACTAAAAACATGTGTTATGAAAAATTTGAAAATTACCCTCACGCTACTACTCGCTTTTTTTATTTTTAATTCCTGTTCGGATGATGATGCCGTATTTGTTAGTCCAACGGAGTTTGAGTTACAAAACAGAATTCCAGACCCAGATTTAGTAGACCTTGAACAACATGAATTTGATCACCTACAAAACGTAACTTTAGAAAGAGGACCAGTTTTAACTTTTGGTCGTTTTTATGGAAAGTGTAATGGAGATGAAACTTGTGTAGAAATATTTAAGTTGAGGCAGACAAAGTTAATAGATAATTCATGGTTGCAAGAAGATACCGCTGACAACATCCCGAATGCTGATAATTTTTATAAAGGAATATTTGTTGATTTTATTGGTTCAAATCGTGTAGACACGAAAGTGTTGATAGATAAATTACCACCAGAACTGTTTCTAACAGGATTAAGATTTAACAGTTTTGGGTTGCCTGGAAGCTCTGATTTAGGCGGGTATTACCTTGAGTATCAGGATTCCAATGGTCGAAAACTATGGTTGGTAGATTCAAACAGGAATAATATACCTAAATACCTACGTAGTTATATAACTTTGGTTGATAGTAAAATAAATGAATTAGGAAGTATAAAGACTAATGATTGAACTTAATTATTTTTCAAAATAAAGCGATCAAAGCGGTTAAGGAACTTATTTTAGCCGCTTTTTTATGAGGATGTTTATCTTTATATAGAATAACTATTGAGTTTTTTAACATATCCTTCTTTAGTTTTTTAAAATTCTTAGTGACTAAAAAATGTATAACTAGTTGATTTGTAGGTTATAACGATTTTTATTTGTAACTTGTATACTCTTTCCAAAAAAACAATCGTGTTATTATAATAAGTAAGTTGATTGTAGTATTTTTTGTTGGTTTTATAATAAGCGAAAGCTGATTTTGAACCTATATATTATGAAAATTTCAAACTTTTTTAGTATGCCTAGTTGTAATGCCTTTGTTTCGTTTTTGAGGAGAGGATGAGGCAATGCCAATTAATAATACACCTGATTAACCTTAGAGAGTAGACTTTCAGAAAATAGAGGTCTAGTCTTAATTTTTGGACGTTATGATGGTAAGTATTTTGGGAAGTTTTGTGTTGAAATCTTTTGGACAAGTGTAAGTAAAAAAGTAGATGAAATACAAGGAATTAATTAACAGAAATAAATAACCTGAATTAACTTAGCTTAGAAATATATATTTCAAGGCGACTAAAACAACTTAACAAGTGTGTTTTAGTCGCTTTTTTTTTCTAAAAAGTTAAATGCAACAGCTTCTTCTCTTAGTGAACTAAAGAGAGGGACTTATAAATATTTTTGCAAGTTTGTAAGTAGCTCTTGTTTCAAAATTGTAGTGGTGGCTCTTCTTACAGTCTCTTCCGAAAATTTTAACATCTTTTTTACATTTCAACTGTAACAAATTTGATATTGAATAGTCTTATAACTGTCATTACGAGCCAAAGCGAAGTAATCTCTTTGTCGAAATAACCTAACTAACCCATCAATCAAATGTTAGAAATCAAAAAACTACACAAGTCTTACCCAATTGGTAAAGATTCTTTGCATGTATTAAAAGGAATTGATTTGTCTGTTCAGTCAGGGGAATTAGTTGCCATTATGGGATCTTCAGGTTCAGGTAAATCCACCTTATTGAATATTATCGGAATGCTTGATGAAGCTGACGAAGGAGAATATATTTTGGATGATGTGCCTATTAAAAACTTGAATGAGAAGAAAGCTGCTTTATATAGAAATAAATTCTTAGGTTTTATTTTCCAGTCCTTCAATCTTATTACATATAAAAATGCACTAGAAAATGTTTCCTTACCGCTATATTATCAAGGAATGGGACGTAAAGAACGCCAAGAAAAAGCAATGTTTCATTTAGGAAAAGTGGGATTGAAAGATTGGGCAACACATTTGCCTAATGAGCTGTCAGGTGGTCAGAAACAACGTGTGGCAATTGCCAGAGCTTTAGCTGCCCAGCCAAAATTATTGTTGGCAGATGAGCCTACAGGGGCTTTGGACACTACAACATCATATGAAATAATGGATTTTATTCAAGAGCTGAACGACGAAGGAAAAACCATACTTATTGTAACCCATGAAGAAGATATTGCCAACATGTGTAAACGAATAGTGCGTTTAAAAGATGGTGTTATAATGGAAGATGAATTTGTAAATCAAGTAAGAGCTTCTCAGTATGTTTGATTTAGATTTGTGGCGCGAAATATTCCAGAGTATCAGTAAAAATAAACTGAGAAGTTTACTTTCTGGATTTACGGTATCTTTTGCAATTTTACTATTTACATTGCTATTTGGTATAGCTAATGGTTTAGAGAATACTTTTAATAGTTTTTTTAAAGATGATGCTCAAAACTCGATATTTATTAGACCTGGGAAAACAACTAAGCCATATAAAGGTTTTAAGGCAGGAAGAGATATTCAGTTTAAAAATGAAGATTACGATTATTTAAAAGAGGACTTTGGAGATAAAGTACAGTATATTACTTCACGTGTATATAAAAACTTATCCGCATCATATAAAAATGAAAAAAGCTCATATTCTATTAGGGCTGTACATCCGGATCATCAGTATTTAGAGAAAACACTGGTGTATGAAGGAAGATATATTTCAGCTAAAGATTTGCAAGAAAGTTCTAAAGTTGTGGTTATCGGTAGGTTAGTAGAAGAGGACCTGTTTACTAAAACGATAGCTTTAGGTAAATACCTAAACTTAGGAGGAATTCAGTATAAGATAGTAGGAGTATATAGAGATGATGGGGGCGATAATGAAGAGCGTATGATATACATGCCTATAACTACTGCTCAAAAGATTTATGGTAATAATGATTATGTAGATCAGATAAACCTTACCTATAACCCAGTAATGGATTTTGATGAAGCACTTTCCTTTAGTAATTTATTAACTAAAAAACTAAAAGAACGTTTTAACGTATCACCAAAAGATCAACGAGCGGTTCGAGTAAGGAATATGGCTGAAGCTTCGAAAGGAGTTAATCAAATGACTACGGTACTTGGGATATTGGTTTTGGTAATAGGAATGGGAACTTTGATTGCAGGTATTGTTGGTATTGCTAACATTATGATTTTTGTCGTAAAAGAACGAACTAAAGAATTAGGTGTTAGAAAAGCGCTTGGAGCGACTCCAAAATCTATAATCACCATGATTATGCTAGAATCAGTTTTAATAACGTCTTTAGCAGGGTATTTTGGATTATTGATAGGAATGGGTGTACTTGAGTTGTTAAGTTATTGGGGGGTTTTAGAAGAATACTTCATCACCAATCCAAATGTTGATACAGGCTTGATTATTGGAGCCACTATAGCCTTAATAATTGCAGGTGCTATTGCGGGATATGTCCCAGCAAAACGAGCAGCAAGCATAAAACCAATTGTAGCACTTAGAGACGAATAGTATGTTTAGATTTTTAGTAGATAGAGATTCTTGGCAAGAAATATATGATAGTCTTCGCAAGAATAAATTTAGGACTGCCGTTACCATGATAGGGGTTTGGTGGGGTATTTTGTTGCTTATAGGTTTGCTAGGAGCAGCAAGAGGTATGGAAAACTCTTTTAATAGACTTTTTGGTGATTTTGCAACAAATAGTGTATTTATATGGGGGCAAACAACAAGCAAACCATTTAAAGGGTTTCAAGATGGAAAAAGAGTTAGGCTAACTTTGCAGGACGCAAAAGCTATTGAAAGAGAAGTTGAAGGTATTGAGTTTGTAGTGCCTAGAAATCAAAATGGAGCAGTAGTTATTAAAGGGTTTCAGTCAGGTAATTTTAGCGTTAATGGAGATTATCCTCTTTTAGATAAAGTGCAGAAGAAAAAAATGGTGCATGGTAGATTCATTAATCAAAATGATATTGATGAAAAAAAGAAGATTACCATAATTTCCGAAGATGCATATAAACAACTTTTTGAAAAAGATGAAGATGCAATAGGACAATTTATTCAAATAAATGGCATCAATTTTAAAGTAGCAGGTATTTATGAAGCAAGTATGATGGGAGGGCCTTCATCAGATTTGCATATCCCGTTCACCACTTTTCAACAAATTTATAATCAAGGGGAAAATATTGGGTGGATGATGATAACAGGTAGGCCTGAGTTTGATATTAAACAAATAGAATTAGACGCAAAACTATTGCTTAAAAACTTAAATAAGGTACATCCGAAAGACAAACGTGCCTTTGGTAGTTTTAATTTAGGTAAAGAATTTAAAAAGTTCACAGGCTTTTTAACTGGAATGCAATTTTTAACATGGTTTGTAGGTATAGCAACTTTAATTGCAGGAGTATTTGCTATTGGGAATATTTTATTAATAACGGTAAAGGAAAGAACGAAAGAAATAGGTGTGCGTAGAGCATTGGGAGCTACTCCATTTGAAATTAAACGACAAATTGTAATGGAAGCAGTATTGTTGACACTAGTTGCTGGTTTAATGGGAATCATTTCTGGAGGTTTAATTTTAATGGCAATTGACGCTGCCTTTGGTCAAGGAGAGGATGCTACATTGGTTAACGCATCAGTATCTATACCAATAGTATGGTTGGCATTAGGGATATTAATTGTTTTAGGAACACTGATAGGTTTAATACCTGCACATAAAGCAACAAGTGTTAAGCCAATAGATGCCTTAAGAGAAGAATAAAAAGAATAGAAGTTACATAATAGAGTCAATTAAAAAAAATATAAAATTTAGAGTAATGAATAAAGTACTTAAAATATCCCTAGTAGGATTAACAATAATTTTGTTAGCAGTAGTGATGAAGTTTTTTGCCGATAAAAACTCAAAAGATGCTAAAGAGTATAAAACTGAGCAGCCTTTTAAGGCAAGTATTGTTACTAAAACGGTTGCTACTGGGAAGGTAAACCCAGAAGAAGAAGTGGAATTGAAGCCTCAAATTTCTGGTATTGTATCTGAAATATTGGTTGAAGAAGGAGATGTAGTTAAAAAAGGCGATTTAATAGCGCGAATTAGAGTTGTGCCAAATGCACAAAATTTAGCAAGTTCTCAAAGTAGAGTACGATCAGCAAAACTGTCTTTTGATAATTCTAAAACGCTGTATGACCGTAACAAAGCATTGTTCGAAAAAGGAGTGATTTCTAAGCAGGATTTTGAAAATAGTGAATTAGCTTATAACCAAGCAAGACAAAGTTTGACTCAAAGTCAAACGGATTACCAAATAATTAAAAAAGGAAGTGTTTCAGGTCAAGGAAGTGCTGCTAATACCAATATTATTGCTCAAATATCGGGTACTATATTAGAAATTCCCGTGCGTGAAGGGAATCAAGTTATTGAAAGTAATACCTTTAATGCAGGTACTACCATTGCTACTATCGCCGATATGAGTAAAATGATATTTGAAGGAAAAGTGGACGAGGCAGAAGTAGGGAAATTAAATGAAGGTAGAGAAATTGTGATTAAGCTTGGGGCAATTGAAGATAAAGAATTTCCTGCTAAGTTAACTTTTGTTGCTCCTAAAGGAAAAGAAGAAGCTGGAGCAGTACAGTTTACTATAAAGGCCGATGTAACAATTGATAAGGATACTTATGTAAGAGCTGGTTATAGTGCAAATGCTGAAATTGAACTAGAAAAGAAAGATTCGGTATTTTCTATTAAAGAATCCTTATTACAGTTTAATAGAGTTACTGAAGAGCCTTTTGTAGAAGTTGAGACAGGAGATCAGAAATTTAAAAAGATTGATGTGAAGTTAGGAATATCTGACGGAATTAACGTTGAGATTTTAGATGGATTAAAAGAAGGAGATAAAATTAAAGTTTGGAACAAGGCATCAAAGGACAATAACGATGAAGAGGAAGATAATGATTAATTTACAGCAAGTACAAATGAGAAAAATCATATTAGGTTTAACCATAGCAATTACATCATTATCTTTTGCTCAAGAAAAGCAATGGACTTTAGAAGAATGTGTTAATTATGCTTTAGAAAATAATATTTCGATAAAACAGTCAGAATTAGATACTGAGTTAGCGGTAGAAAATATTAGAACGGCAAAAGGAAATTTTTTACCAGGAGTAAATGCATCCGCTTCGCAAAATTTTAATTTCGGATCTTATATTGATCAAAACGGTGGTCGTGTAGCTAGTGACAGTAGAGGGAATAATTTAGGAGTTAATACAGGTATTACGATATTTAATGGTTTTCAAAATACGAATACCTATAAACAATCTAAGTTAGGATTAGAGTCAAGTAAATTGCAATTAGCTATTTTAAAAGATAACATTTCCTTAAACGTAGTAAATAGTTATTTAAACGTATTGTTTAATAAAGAAAGTTTGAGAATTGCTGATGATAAAATAAAAGTAACCCAACAACAAGTTGGTCAAATTCAAAAAATGGTTGATGCAGGTGTAAGAGCTGTTGCTGACTTATCTGAAATTAAAGCACAATTGGCAACAGATCAACAAAGTTATGTAAATGCACAGAATAGTATAGATCTTGCTTTGTTAAGCTTAGCACAGTTATTGCAAATTTCTCATGTAGGGTTTAATATTCAGAATATTGATTTAGATATTACTTCAGTTGCATTATTATATAATAATACGGAAGATATTTACAATACAGCATCTGAAAACAGACCGGAAATTAAAAGTGCGCAATTAAATATAGATGATGCAGAGTATAATGTAGCAATAGCGAAAGGAGCTTATATGCCAACATTGAGCGCAAGTGCAAGTGCAGGTACTTCGTATCAGCATAGACAAGGAAAAAAAGATGATATTACATTAACAGATATTAATGATCCTTTAGATTTAACTGATGATGTAATTACGGTTATTCCAAATGGATTTGGAGATCAATTAGATAATAATTTAGGATATAGCGTTAGTTTAAATTTAAGTATCCCTATTTTTAATAGAAATCAATCTAAAGCAAGAGTTAATAGTGCTAAGATTAATGCAGAGAAAAGTAAAACGCAGTTAATACAGGCTAAACAAGATTTAAGAGTGAATATAGAAACAGCGTATGCTGATGCTAAGGCTACGTTAAAACAATTTGAAGCAGCACAATTATCAGTTGTTGCTCAGGAAGAAGCTTTTAAAAATGCTCAGGATAGATTTGATTTAGGTGTGATGACTTCTTTTGAGTTTGAACAAGTCAGAAGTCGTTTTGTAGCAGCGCAGTCATCTTTAATCAACGCAAAATATAATTTCGTATTCAAATCTAAAGTACTTGATTTTTATGCAGGTAAATCATTGATAGATTAGTAACATAGTACTAAAGTAATATAAAAACTACTGTAGGTGTTTTCATTAGAAAGTGCTAACAGTAGTTTTTTTATATCAGATGATGTAATTTCAATAGAATTGTCGAATTTTGCTATAAATTCAATAGCTGTGTCTTACATCTTACAAATAGAAACATCAACAACAAACTGTTCTGTGGCAATCTCAAAAAACGGGAAAACTATTGCTATCAAAGAAATTAGTGATGGGTATTCTCACGCTGAAAATTTACATGTTTTTATTAAAGAAATTCTGGCATCTGTGAATCTACAGTATTCAGACTTACACGCGGTAGCAGTCAGTAAAGGCCCTGGTTCCTATACGGGATTACGTATTGGGGTATCTACAGCAAAAGGCTTGTGTTTTGCGTTAAATATTCCTTTATTAACTTTAGAAACACTAAAAGTATTAGCGCATCAGGTAAAGGAGGAAAAAGGTTTTATTGTCCCTATGATTGATGCAAGACGTATGGAAGCTTATACAAAAGTGTTTAATGCTGAGTATAGCAGTGTACGAGAAATTAAAGCTGAAATATTAGATTCAGCTTCTTTTTCTGAGTTTTTAGCAAAAGATAAAGTTGTTTTTATTGGGAATAAGACAGAGAAAACACAAGAAGTTATTCAACACAGTAATGCTCAGTTTATTGAGGCGTTCCCATCTGCTAATGAAATGAGTGAATTGGCTTACGCTAAGTTTGAAAAAAATGATGTTGAAGATGTGGCTTATTTTGAGCCGTACTACTTAAAAGATTTCTTAGTGACACCTGCTAAAAAGAAAGTTTAAGGAGTTGCTCGAGTCAATTAATATTCAGTTTTTATAACGGTCATTTTACATTAGTGAAAAGGATAAATACGCCCAATAGTATATTGCTGAAAAGGTTAGCTAATGGATGTAAATAGCTATAAACTAGAAAGTTGTATTTTTGTTTGTTAATAAATAGTTGTATATTTATATAAGTTTAATTCAAAATTTATCTCCCCCAATTAAGTATTTCCCCAAAAGTTATTGATTAAAAAACTATAGCAGTATATAAGTTATGATCAAGCTAAATGAGAATACAAACAATAAAATTATAGCTAAAAAATTTAATGAAAATTTCTTAGCAAACTTCCTTCGTACAAAGGTTTCACACCTATAGTATACCCCGTAATTATCTAATTCTAAAGAATAATTAAAATCACCTAAATTTTTTATTATGAAAACAAGAAAAAGAATGACAATATTGTTGCTAAGCCTTTTTTTAAGTAGCTTTTTAATAGGGAATGCACAAGTTCAGGAAGGTACCCCAGAGACTAATAAAGAAGATGTTATAAATGAATATCCTGAAAACACCATAGGTTTAATTGGAGGTGTTAATTTATCAAATGATTTTGATAACACTGATTGGTGTGTTGGGGCGGAATACCGCCGTAAAATATGTAGTATTGGTAAGAAACCTATCTATGCCGGTGCTGAAGTACTTTATAAAAGTAACGATTTTATGAGTTTTAATAGTAATGCCTTCATAGGAGGGTTAAAAGCTGAAAAACTATGTCCTATTTCTACACATGGAGACACGCAGCTTGTAACTGGATTAAAAGCAAATTATTTTACAGGAACCGAAGACAACAGTGGTTTTGAAACAAAATTTGATGGTTATTCTGCTGGTGCGTATTTGGGATTAAATGTAAACGTTTGTGAAAACTTGTTTCTAGGAGCGGAAGTAGACCTGTTAACTATCGGAAATACTACGTATGAGCCTGACTTTGGATTAGAATATGAAAGAAAGGATAAATCATTGTCATTAGGGAAAGGTATGTTTTCTTTACGCTTAAGACGTGGCTTTTAAACTTCTTTAAGCTAATTGAAAAGAGGCTGTCCGAAAGGTATATTTACTTTTCTGACAGCCTCTTTTACATGATTAATATTACTTCTTTACCCTTGTTTTCGTATTTCAACGGAATGTGGGTAAGGTATTTCTATACCTGCTTCATCAAGAGCTATTTTACATTTTTCTAAGGTTCCAAAGTAAACATCCCAGTAATCAGCTGTGGTTGCCCATGGCCTTACTGCAAAATTTACAGAACTATCTGCCAATTCAGAAACATTAACACTAGGAGCAGGATTACTTAATACTTGTGGATTATCAGTTAATACTTTTAGCAAAACCGCTTTAGCTTTTTTAATATCTTCATCATAACCAATACCAATGGTTAAATTTACCCTTAATGTTCCCTCTGAGGAATAGTTAGTAATATTCCCGTTGGATAATGTCCCGTTTGGAATAATAATTTCTTTGTTTTCTGGGCTATTTATCTTTGTGGTGAAAATTTCTATTTCTTTTACAACCCCTAATTCTCCTTGGGCTTCAATTAAATCACCAATTTTAAAAGGTTTGAAAATCATAATTAAAACACCACCCGCAAAATTTGCTAATGAACCCTGTAAGGCCAAACCAATAGCTAAACCTGCTGAAGCTAAAATAGCGGCAAAAGAAGTTGTTTCAATACCTAAGGCTCCTAATATGGTAACTATTAATAATATTTTTAATCCCCAGCTCAATAAATTGGATAAAAACTTTTGAAGACTTTTTTCATAGCCTCTTTTGTCCATTAATTTATCTACTTGCTTTGTCAATTTTTTAATAATCCATGAACCAATTATCCATATGGCAATTGCTTTTAAAATAGGTAGTCCAAATAGGATTACTTGTTGAATTATAAGGTCGAAACTTAAATTTTCCATTAGTTTGTTTATTTATTAATTAGTATTAAGGCTTTTTTTGTGCTCTCTGTCGGTAATTGACAAGCTGAATTTTCACAAATGTAAATGTATGTTTTTTCAGGAACAATTCTATCCTTTAATAATGGAAGGTTGTCTGACAAAGAGTTGTTTTCTATTGACGAATTGTGCCCTGCAAATAGGGTGTTAGGTAAATAATGCTTTTTTAAAGCATTGATTTTTGATAAAGCAGTATCTCCAGTGATTACAATTTCTTGGAACTTCTCTGAGTTCATTAGGTATACATTTAACCAATTGGAATATCCTGACCCATAATTGTTTACTTGTGGGAGTATGTTATGAAGCATTTTTTTGGAAGTTTCTGTGTATTTTTTGTTGTTAAAATGTATCCCTAGCATAAATAAATTTTTTGCCATAATGGAATTGCTAGCTGGAATTACATTATCACGATATTCTGTGTTTCGAACTACCAATTTAGGATCTTTATCTGAAGTGAAATAAAATAGATTATTCTCGGTGTTATAAAAATGAGCAAAACAATAATCGGTCAAGTTTTTAGCACTGTATAGCCATTTCTCATCTAAGGTGTTTTCATATAATTTTATAAAAGCTTCCACAACGTTTGCATAATCTTCAAGATAGCCATTAATTGTACTTTTTCCATTTTTGAAATTATGAAATAAGCCGCCATCATTTTTAAACAAATTATCAGAAATGAACGTCGCGTTTTTTAGTGCTATGTTCAAATGTTTCACATCATTTAAAGCTTCGTAAGCATCAAGGTAACCGATTAACATAAGTGCGTTCCATGAAGTAAGTGTTTTATCATCTAATGAAGGCTTTTTACGTTGTTCCCTTATGTTATGTAATGTAGTTGTACATTTATCAATAGTAGTGTGTAATAGAGGTATTGATAGGTCAAATTTCTTTGCTATTTTTTCGTCACTATCTTTTCTGGTTAGTACATAATTGCTCTTTTCCCAATAACCGTACTCACTAACGTTATAGTAATCGGAAAAGAGTTTATAATCATCTTTTAGAGTTGTTTTTAACTCCTCTTTGGTCCATATATAAAAAGCACCTTCTTCTTTTTCTCCTAAATGATTATAACTATCAGCATCTAATGAGGAATAGAAATATCCTTTTTTATGATATAATTCTTGTTCAATAAAGCTCAAGGTTTTTTGTATGGTTGTTTTATACAGTTCATTTTTGGTAAGCTTGTATGCTTGTGAATACAGACTTACCAGTTGACCATTGTCATAAAGCATTTTTTCAAAGTGCGGAATATGCCATCGGATGTCGGTTGAGTATCTGGAAAATCCACCATCAATATGGTCAAACACACCCCCGTAAGCCATTTTTGTTAGTGTTAAGTTTACATATTCCTGAAGCTCTGCGTCATTTTGTAAATGAGCATATTTTAATAGAAAAGCGTAATTGTTAGGAAGCATGAATTTAGGGACTCTTTTTGTGCCTCCAAATTTATGGTCAAACGATTTTTTCCATTGGTTAACAATAGTGGCAATATCTTCTGTTTTAAAAGAAATGGCATTGGGGTTTTTAGCTACTAAGTCCGAGGTGACAATTCCTTGCTCTAAGTTGTCGGCGTAGGAAATTAATTTTTGAGGGTTGTTTTGGAATTGTTTTTGCAATTGTGTTAATGCCGAAATCCAATCATTTTTTCTGAAATACGTACCACCCCAAACAGGTCTTCCATCAGGTAATGCAATTACGTTTAATGGCCAACCACCTCTACCAGTAATTAATTGAACAGCACTCATGTATACTTGATCAACATCTGGCCGTTCTTCCCTATCTACTTTAATAGTAATAAAATGATCATTCATTACCTTGGCGACAGCTGTGTTTTCAAAACTTTCTTCTTCCATTACGTGGCACCAATGACATGCTGAATATCCGACGCTTATAATTATTAGTTTATTTTCTTTTTTAGCTTGTTCTAAGGCTTTTTCTCCCCAAGGCTTCCAGTTAACTGGGTTGTGAGCATGTTGTAATAAATATGGACTTGTTTCATTACTTAACTCATTAGTAAATTGGTGTGTATTGGTCATGGTATCATTATTTTGTCCTTTGCAACTGATAAGGATTAAAATAAGTAGTAGTGGAGTTATTAAGTGTCTCATAACTCAAAGTTAATGAAATTAAGGCATAAAAAAAGCGCTCATTGCTTTGCGCTTATGAGTGCTTTTATATTTTATATATGAAGTTTTACGTTTTATCTACAGTTATTTAACCATTTAAAGCAATAACAGAATTAATTTTTCCAGGAATCATTTCCTTTAAAGTAGCTTCTATACCGCTTTTTAATGTCATTGTAGATGATGGGCAGCCACTACAAGCCCCTTGTAAAATAACCTTTACTTCTTGGGTTTTTTCATCATAGGATTGAAACATAATGTTTCCTCCATCACTTGCTACTGCAGGTTTAATATATTCGTTTAACACATTGACGATTTCGGTAGATATATCATCAAGTTCATCAATGTTTAAATTTATTTCAGGGGCTACTTCTTTAGTAGGTTTTTCAACAGTAGTATCTACTATGGTATTTCCTTCTGCAATGAAATTTCTAATTTCTTCACGTAATTCATTTGCAATATCATTCCATTCTGCTGAATCGTATTTATTTATTGACACATAATTTTCATCAATAAAAATTTCTTTTACAAATGGGAAATGAAACAATTTTGTTGCTAAAGGAGAGATTCTTGCATCATCAATATTTTTAAACTCAAAAATAGTATCCACTAATTTTTTATTAGCCACAAATTTCATTGCGTTTGGGTTTGGAGTGCTTTCCGCATAAACAGTTACCGCTACTTTTTTAGTAGCAACATCATTATCGACAGCCTTTTTTCCGGTATTTAAAAAATCTTGAATCTGCTCTGCTACGTCAGTTTCAATTTCAGACCACTCTACTATGTTGTATTTTTCAATAGCAATAAAATTTCCTGAGATATACACTTTTTTTACAAAAGGTAAGTAGAAAAGTTCTCTGGCAAGTTGTGAGTTACTAGCTTCATCAATATTATTGAATTCAAAATTTTGATGTTCAGTAAGAAACTGATTGGATTCAAACTTTACAATATTTGGAGAAGAAGTATGAGTTATAGTAATATTATGCGCTTCCATAAAGAAAATTTTTATGCAAAAGTACTGAATTTCTTTGGCTTGGTAAGTATTAATGATACTTTAAAAGCAAGGTTTGAATATAAATAAAAGTTTTTATAGGTATACTCCTTGATTTTTTTTTATATTTGAAAATTATCAATTTTACCTGAATTTTAGCAATTATCTATGCGAGTCCAAACGATATAGATATTAACGAAATTAAAATATGACAAAGAACATTTATATTTTTATAGCATTGTTTGCCTTTCTTGGAGCTAACGCACAAGAAGGAATACCAACGTATTCTGATTATTTAACCGATAATTTATATTTGATTCACCCATCAATGGCGGGTGCATCTAACTGTAGTAAACTTAGAGTAACCGGACGTCAGCAGTGGTTTGGACAAGCAGACGCTCCAGCGTTAATGACAGCTAGTTATAATACTAGGTTTGATGATGTAGCACCTTCTGCAGGAGGGATTATTTTATTTAGTGATAAAAATGGGTATCATTCACAAACAGGTGCTTATTTAACCTATGCTCACCATATTATGTTGGGAAGAAATACGATTGATTTAAATCAGGTTTCTTTTGGTTTAAGTGTAGGGTTGATTCAAAGTAAATTAGATCAGAGTGAATGGGATTTAATATGGAATGCAGGAAACAATAGTTATGGAATTAATGACCCTTCTGCAAGTTCAAATGATAAAATATCGAGTACGTATTATAATGTTGATTTTGGTGCATCATACCATTTATTAGATTTTTATGCCCATCTAACAATTAAAAATTTAATGGGTACGGGTAGAAAATTATACACGGTTGCTGAAAGTGCAAACTTGCAACGTTTTTTAATTTCAATGGGATATGTTTTTTCAAGTATAAATAGTGATTGGTCAATAGAGCCTTCAATATTATTTCAGCATATTTCTCAAACGAAAGAAACTCAGTTTGATGTAAATGCGAAAGTATACAAAAAAGTGGATTTTGGTAAAGTATGGGGAGGTTTATCATACAGAAGAAGTTTAGATGGTGCTGAATATGCTACTGCAACAGGTTCAGGTGAAGGTCAAAAATTACAATACATTACTCCGTTTATCGGAATGAATTATGATAGATATATGTTTGGGTATACATACTCACACCAAACAGGTCAAATAAAGTTAGTTGATGGTGGTTTTCATCAAATCACTTTAGGGATTAACATAAATTGTAGACCAGAGAAATACGATTGTAACTGTCCTGGTATTAACTAGGATGACAAAATTTATAACTAAAAAAGCTCGCAAATTGCGAGCTTTTTTAGTTTATAAGAGTTTAGAAGTTTATTTCTCCCAATGGTAGTTTTTTTGTTTCCCTTGTTTTTTAATAGCTTTTAACATGGCGTTTTCTAAATGATTGGTAATGTTGTTTTTCTTCTTTTCTTCAGTAATGTATTTTGTTCGTTTGCTATTTTCTTCCTGTATTTTCTTCTGAATTTTAATTCGTTCTTCTTTCTTTTTTAATACGTAGGATTTTAATTCCGTACTTGTTTTTTGTTGTAATTCCTTTGGTAATAGTTTTTTGTCAATTTTAGTGTAACTAAAGTTTTCTTGTTCTGTTTCAGCATCTACCAAATCCCATGAACTGTTTTTGTAAAAAGAAGTGCTTTTGCTAACCGTTCTACTTACTTCATTAGCCTTTCCGTATTTGGAAGCATTAACATCTTGTATTGATTGAGAAGCTACTTTCTTTCTCCCCTGGCTTCCGTACGGAATATAGGTTTTATTTAGTTTGATATTCAATTGTAATATATAATCGTCATACGGTGAAGGAATGTGTACGGTTTGTTGGTTATGATTGATAGCCATATAGTCGCCATTGCTTAATTGAGCTCCTTGTTGCCACATACTTGTAATACCATCATTATAATCGCCACAATAAATAGTATTGATGTTGATTTGCTTTTCTTTTGCGTTAGTACTTGCATTCATGTAATTTACGGGTCCTTGTGTAAAAGGTTCGTTTCCAGCAATAAAAATTAACTTTAAATCACTTTCATTAGTACCCCAGGCTAATTCGTTAACTGAAGTTTGTATTACCTGCCCGCAGTATTCATTTCCGCCATTGGTGGTCAATGAGAATAATTTTTCAGAAATATAGTCAAGGTCATTCGTAAAAGCGCTCACTTGTCTGATATATCCATCAGTGTTTGAAAGGCGGTCATTACCATATTCATATAAAGCAATTTTTAAATTTGGTCTACCCGTTTTACATCTTGCGTATGAGAGTTCATTAACAATTTCCCACAACTGAGCCCTTGCCTGGTCAATAAGTCCATCCATGCTATTACTGGTATCTAATAATAATGCTACTTTGATGGTACTTTTTTCAACTGGAGTAGAAGTATTTCCTAAGGTGGTTAACTTGATTGGTTCTGTTTTTGTATCGGCTTTACAAGAAAGGCTACAAAGTAATAGGACGCTAAATCCTATTGTTTTTAAATTTTTCATAACGTTATACTATTTAGGTTTTATACAAAGTTATTTAGGATCATTGTTAACTAAAACCTAAAATGAGGGAGCGTAGTAGTTGAGTTAGGGAAGTGGTATTTTATTCAAGTGAAGTATTTAAAATCCCTTGGAAAAGGGCTTTATTTTTAAGTAAAGTATATTATTGTTTATAATAAAGTGCGTAAGTTTATAGAAAATTACACTAGTTTTTAATCCAATGAAACAACTGATATACATAGTGCTCTTTTTCACTTCTACTTTTGTGTTAGCACAGCAGGATAAGAATAAAATGGAGGACAGTAAAGCTTATTATATTAAAGGGGAAGTGCTTTTAAGGGGTTCGAGCGATCCCTTATCTGGTGTCGTGGTGCAAGTATACGGAGGAAGTTATACAAAAACCTCACTATCTGGTCATTTTAGGATTAAAGCTAAAATAGGGGATGAAATAGTAATTAGCCATCCGAGTATTGAAACAGTAAGTTATGTATTGAAAAATAATGATGATCGGTTAAAAATATATGTAGAGGATCCTGAGCGGCATAAAAAAGTAAGCCTAGGAAAACGAAGTGTTTCAAAGGAGTTCAATGCACTCATAGATTCTGCAAAACAAGTATATAAAACCGATGCAGAAAAGGGAGCTGAGTTTGTAACAAAATCATTATTAGTTTCTAAAAACTTGACTAGTAAACAGCAGGGAATATCGTATGAAGTATTAGGAAATATTTATTTGTATTGGAAACAATATGATTTGGCAATATCAAATTTTAAAAGAAGTTTGCAACAGCAAAAAACAGTTCAAGTTCAGTTGAGTTTGGCAAAAAGTTATTTTAAAAATAAAGCATATAAATCAGCAATCTCTGAGTATGAGAGTATCAATACCAAACAATTGTCAAATTGGGAAAAAGTAGTGCTGAATGAAGAGTTAGGTGATGTACATTACGCTAAAAAGGAATATATAGTTGCTGAAAAATACTACAATAAAGGATTGTCCATTGCAAAGAATCATTTGATATCACCAAAAATAACAGATCTGAATTCTAAGCTTGGTAAAGTTTCTTTTGCTCAAGGAAAAGTACAACAAGCGACTACATATTTTGATAATTCGTTAAATTTGGCTTCTCATGAAAATGAACAACGAGCTGTGGTTGAAAAGGAACGTGTAGCCGATTTTTATAATTCCAACCAGCAATTTGATCAAGAAATTGCGTTGCGAAAAAAAAATCTATCAGCACTAGAAACGCTAAGTGTTGAGGTACTTACTGAAAACAGTTTGAATGAGCCAGATTCATTAACTACACAAAAAAGTAATTATAAAATAGCCAAAGCCTATGTGCAACAAGCTAAATATGATGATGCGATACCATATCTTGAAAAAAGTATTTCTGAGGCAAATAAAAAATCCGATTTAATTATTGAAAAAGATGCTACACGTAAGTTGTCAGAAGTATATAAAACTGTAGGTGAGTATACTAAAGCTTTGGAAACCTATCAAAGTTATGTTGACTTGGTGGATAAAGTGTATTTAAATAAGGAACAACAAATAGCAAACGTATCTAAGGTAAGTAGGGATTTAATAAAACAACAGCAGCGAATTACCGGTTTAGAAGATGAGCGAAAGCTGGTAGAAAGTAAATTGTTATTGGCTTCAAAAGATAGTGAGCTACAAAACGAACGAAATAAACAACAAAGTCTTGTTATTTACTCTCTTTTAGCGGGTTTGTTCTTATTGTTGCTGTTAGCCTTTTA
>Ga0209292_1001631_pt1 | contig 27114 bp, 21 predicted proteins | sample GOMGulsemesocosm_2_FD_184634 | JGI IMG/M metagenome (GOLD analysis project Ga0209292, IMG submission 184634) | Methane-oxidizing microbial communities from mesocosms in the Gulf of Mexico - GOM9C Gulf of Mexico (SPAdes) (version 2) | ecosystem: Environmental > Aquatic > Marine > Cold seeps... | reverse complement strand
CCATAGTCTCAGATCCCGCTTCTGCGTTCGCCTGTAGCTTCTCAATTATATCTTGTATTTCGAGTGTTGCCTGGCTAGTGTTTTGCGCGAGTTGCCTGACCTCATCGGCCACCACAGCAAACCCTCTACCATGTTCTCCTGCTCGTGCCGCCTCAATGGCCGCATTTAGTGCCAGTAAGTTTGTTTGTCCGGCAACACCATGTATCACGTTTAATATTCTGCCTATATCATCGCTATCGGTCTTTAGTAGCTGCATTGATTTTTCTGCAAGGCTGATTGTTTCCGATAGTTTGGATATTTTATCGACTGACTGGTTAATGCTTTTCATACTTACTTGTACTGACTGTTCAGCACTGTCTGCGCTTTTAACAGCAACAGAAGTGTTATCTGCAACTGATTTAAACATATCTGCTAGTTGCTCTGTCTCAGAGATAATATCAGTGGTAATTTGGTCTTGGTGAATCAGTGATTGCTGTGTTTTTAAAGAAGCGCTGTTCATGTTTGTGGCACTACCGGCAATATCTTCACCTGCCTCTTTCATGTCCCTGACATTTTCATTTAATCCTAAAACCAATAGATTCACATCATTGATCAGTTGTTTAAGTTCACCAACGGCCCCTTTATCATTGATGTTTGCTGTTAAATCATTGCCTGTCACCGCTTGCACTCCTTTCACAAAACGGCTCAGAGGCTTAATTATCCAACGTCTTAGGACTAAAATAATGGCGATACTAAAGCCCAGTGCCACTAGGCATACCAAAGCTATAATAATAGGGATGGTTTTTGCATTGCTCTCTGCCTGTGCCGCTCTGTCTTTAACGGCATCCAGGCGACCGGTTTGATCACTGGATACTTTAGATTGCATTGAGTCGATAGATTGCGAAATATTTGCTGCTACTTTTGGAATGATACTTAATGATTGACCCAATTCCTGCAAGCTTGCCGTCAATAGAATTGCCAGCTTTTGATTAGCTTGATTGGCTGAGTTTACAATATGAATGGATTTATCGATGATAAGGTTCCCTTCGACACTGGCTTTCTTTTGTTGGTCAATTTGTTTCTTAGAAGTAGCAGTGAACGCAAGTGCTTCAATAATCCCTTGTTTAGCAAGTCCTGTTGCTTGTTTAGATATACTTTCAGCTAAGTTCGCTATTTCCTCGCCTTGAGTAACAAGTTTAGGTCCAGCGAAATTAATATCGAAAGCTGCGTTTAGCTTAGCAAATTTGCGTAAAGCGCTGCGATAAGGACGAAGTAGCTTCTTTATTTTAATTAGATCATTGCGCATTTCCTGAGTAACAGTCACTTTATTCACTAATTTTGTGGTTGATGCTAATTGGCGAAATATGACTTTAATATTCGCTTCAGCACTTTTTAGCGCCTTTTTGTCAGCAAAGTTGCTCATTTCATCAATCAGTTTAAAGGTATTAATGAGTAGAAGTTTACTTTGACGGTCTGTCTCTTGTGATGCGTCTATAAGTTTTTGGTAAGGGCCACTAATCAGTAATAAATTTTCTTCTATTTTTTGAGTCGCCGTATTGATGACTAATAAGCCTTTGTTATTTTGTTCCGCTATATTGGCGAATTTTTTTAATGCACTATCAATGTCTAAACTTGCCTGTTGATTATCGAGTAGCTTTGCCTCTAATTTATTTAGTTTCACATACGCTTTTTCTGCTTCCGATAATTCTTCTACTTGATTGGTTAAGCTTTCAAGCGTGGTAATTGCCTGTCCTATGCCTGATTGCACACTGGTGATTTCGGAACGAAGAAAATCTAAATCGCTACTGAGTCGGGATGTGCCAAAGTAGGCGATAGCACCAATCACAAACAATATGACAGCTAATGAGTAGACTGCACTTTGAATGAAGAAACCAATGGACAGTTTTGAATTATTATTTGAGCTATTTTTCATGTGTAGCGCCCGCAAGTAAGGTTAACAGCAATTAAGTCTAGCTTTTAGTGTAAGAAGTACATTTATATCGCTCTATTGGCTCAGAAACCAGCGAATAAGACCGTTTGGATATTCACCCCTCAGGGTGTCTTGGGCTTGTTCGCTGTATCCCTCATAAATGTATGTATTTTGTATGCTTATAATATCGGCATTGGTGCTACTTTATTTACATAAGTTTATAAGTTATCTCAACTTTATCAAGATTGAGTCTTTTTATGCAATGGCAAAGTCCTATAAAAAGCTAAGCCGTTAATAAAGATATGCAGCCACAAAAATAATCAATTGTATAATCAGTCTAGTATAGTATCTTTGGAGCATTGTTTTTTAGGATAACTGAGATGAAGTTAGTCAATATTAAGATAAAAGATGTGAAGGTTGCTTCACTGCTGGCGACAATTCTTGTTCTACAAGGGTGCGCGACTTATAAACCATCAAATACGCTTAACTTGTGCTCCATCTTTGAGGGTAATGTCAGCTGGTACAAAGAAGCTAAGCAATCTAATAAACGTTGGGGGACGCCGATCCCTGTCATGATGGCCATTATGCAACAAGAGTCAAACTTTGTTGATGACGCCCGCCCTGGCTACAAATACTTTTTAGGTATCATTCCAACCGGGAGAGTATCCAGTGCTTATGGATATTCTCAAGCGCTTAATGGGGTGTGGGGTGAGTATAAACAGAGCGCCGGAAGTTTTAGCTCCGACCGCGATGATTTTGATGATGCCATCGATTTTGTCGGTTGGTACACCGCTGGTACACAACGGATGACCGGGGTTTCAAAATGGGATGCCTACGGTCAGTATCTTGCGTATCACGAGGGTCGTGGTGGATACAACAGAAAGACTTATAACAAAAAGCCTTGGTTGTTGGGCGTCGCTAAAAAAGTCAAAACAAGAGCAGCAAATTACACCTCTCAATTAAAGCAATGCCAATCAAGACTAGAAAGTAAAAGCAGTGGTTGGTTTTAATCACTATTGTCTATTTAGCCATGCAAATTGAGTTTTTTCATGCGCATTTAGGTTGTGAACCTGTTGTTTTTACTGTTTCTGATTATTGTTCTTTATTATCAAGTGGTTAAATTGATTAGTGTGAGTTGTTTATTAGTCAACAGCACCTGCTAAACTTTTTAATTATCTATTTTTTTCTGAAATTTTTTACAATACTGCAATACATTTGCTATTAATTACTTAACTATGTGTTGTTTTTGTAGGTTTCTATCTTTTGTGTGTAATTCTTTGTTTTTATTAGCTTAATTTTGTTTCATCATTGTTTTTCTATCATCTTAAGATGCCTGTTTAATATTGGCTTATAGCCAATAAGTAGGTCGTTTTTCTGTCTGCTTATTGTCTTTTTTTAGTCTTCTTTGTTTAATTCGAGGTATATAGAATTAAACTCGTGCTTTATTATTTTCTTTAAAAACATAAAGTTATGTTGTGTTAGTGTTCGCTATTTGCACATGTTAGTGTTTGCAAACCTTTTTTGTAGTGTTTAGAATGGTTACGGTTTTGTTATTGAACAGCTATTGAATAGGGGAGTGTTACTTAGCTGTTTATGTGTTCCACATGCAAAGCCAACTACTCATGTATTTTTGAGAGACTTTTTTTGCGCATAAATATAGTTGTGCAAGAGTATTTAAAGAGAGGTTTCGAAGGGATTCATGGGCGTCGTTTTTTATATTTAACTATCTGTCTTAACTTGTTGTTTTTATATCAAAAATGGCCGGATCTGTCGATAAACAACAAATCCAGCCAGTATTTATCAGTTTAGTAGTGATATATCCGCTATTTTCAAGAACTGTTGACGTAGTTGGCTCAATAATAGAATTCTATTGTTGGCTGTTTTTTGATCATCCGCCATTACCATTACGTTTTCAAAGAACTCATCAATAGGTTCTTGTAATGATGCTAGCAGTGTTAAAGCACCTTGATAATCGCTGGCTGCAAATTTTGGCTCTAGTTCTTTTATCAGTTCAACAAGCTGCGAGTGAAGAGCGATCTCCGCCGTTTCACTTAATAGTGAAACGTCAATGTTCTGATCAGAGTTCACTGATTGCTTGTCGATAATATTGGAAACACGTTTGTTTGCTGCTGCTAAAGAGGCAGCGGCGGGTAAAGTTCTAAAGTGTTCCACGGCATTGATGCGCTGATCGAAATCTAACGGTTTAGTGGGTGCTAGTTGCGCAACCGCTAAATAAGTATCAATGCGAATATTGCGATCCTCATAATAGGCTCTTAAGCGTTCTAGCATGAAGGCAACAACCTGTTCTATTATCTTGGCTTGGTCCTCTGCATTAATAGCACGATGCTGATTGACGGCTAAGCTAACTAAGTCTTTGATATCGAGATTTAAGTCTTTCTCAATAATGATGCGCAGCACGCCCACAGTAGCTCTGCGAAGAGCGAACGGATCTTTTGAGCCTGTTGGTGGCTGGTTGATACCAAACATGCCAGTGAGAGTGTCTAAGCGATCGGCAAGGGCTAATGCCAAGCCTGTATCTGTATTTGGCAAATCATCGCCGGCAAACTTTGGCAGGTATTGTTCGTTAATGGCTTGAGCGACTTCTAAGTCTTCGCCATCATTGATAGCGTAATGGTAGCCCATCAATCCCTGTAAGTCGGTGAATTCAAACACCATATCGGTGATTAAATCCGCTTTAGCGAGCATCGCTGCCCGTGCGGCTTTCTCTGCATCCGCTCCAATGCGTTCGGATATGTGGCCTGCTAGTTTTGAGATGCGTTCAGATTTTTGGAAAACAGTACCTAATTGCTTTTGGAATACAATGCTCTTTAGTTTTTCGCAACGTGATTCTAATGTCGTTTTCTTGTCGTTTTCAAAGAAGAACATGGCATCGGCTAAGCGAGGGCGGATAACTTTTTCGTTGCCACTGATTACCTTACTCGGATTTTTAGATTCAATGTTACTAACCGTAATAAAGTTAGGCATTAATTTGCCCGTGCTATCAACGGTGTGAAAATATTTTTGATGCTCTTTCATAGAGAGGATTAAAGCTTCCTGTGGAACGTTAAGAAACTCTTCATCAAAACCTCCCGTCAGTGCAACTGGCCACTCATTGAGACCTGTGACTTCATCAAGAAGCTCTTCATCAATCTGCGGTATGCCATTGATTAATTTAGCTTGTTGTTCGACTTGTTGGCGGATTATCTGCTTGCGCTCAGAGAAATCAGCAATTACATAGGCCTTTCTAAGGGTGTTTTCGTAATCAGCAGGGCTGTTGATTACCAGCGAATCAGGATGATGGAAGCGATGTCCTCGGCTCGTTTTTCCTGCTTTGCAGCCAAGAATTGTACAGTCCAGAACTTGTTGGCCAAATAACATGACTAACCATTGTACTGGGCGTACAAATTCAATTTTATTCGCGCCCCAGCGCATACGTTTGGCGATAGGCAGTTTGGTTAAGGCCTGATCAACAATACCCGGAAGCAATTGCTCTAGTGGCTTAGCGGCTAATTGTTTTGTCACTGATACCTTGCCGTTGGTTTCGCCTAAATCATTAAGCTCAACACCATTCTTTTTAGCAAAGCCGGTGAGAGCCTTGGTAGGTGCACCATCTGCGTCATAGCAGATTTTCATCGGAGGGCCCTGAACGATGTTCTCAGAGCCCGGGATTTCAGTGACCAGGCCTGAAAGCACAATCGCAAGGCGTCTAGGTGAGGCGTAAGATTTAATGTCTAACTGAGACAATAAAGATTTTGCATCGCGACCAAATTCTGCGTTTATGCCATCGACAACATTAGCAGTGAAGGCTTTTGATAATTTTGATAGTGATTTGGGAGGTAGTTCAGCTGTTCCCAGCTCTACTAAAAAGTCTAGGGTGGCCATTATTTACTCTCCTCTAATGCGGCTAATGCTTCTTTACGAATATTTTCTTCTGCGAGTGGGAAGCCTAGTTTGGCTCTAGACGTCAAATAAGCTTCTGCGACTTCACGCGTTAATGTACGCACTCTTAAAATATACCTTTGGCGTTCAGTTACCGATATTGCCTTACGTGCATCCAATAAGTTGAATGTATGTGATGCTTTTAGCGTCTGTTCGTAAGCAGGTAAGGGCAAGTTCGCTTCTAGTAGCTTGTTGCATTCGCGCTCATGGAAGTCAAAGGTTGCAAATAATTGTTCAATCTCGGCGTGTTCGAAATTGTAAGTTGATTGCTCAACTTCGTTTTGGTGGAATACATCGCCGTAAGAAATTGTGCTGCCATCTGGATTAACAGCCCATACCAGATCATAAACGCTATCGACATCTTGGATGTACATCGCTAATCTCTCTAATCCGTAGGTTAGCTCGCCGGTCACTGGATAGCACTCGAGTCCGCCGACTTGTTGGAAATAAGTAAACTGTGAAACTTCCATGCCGTCTAACCACACCTCCCATCCTAATCCCCAGGCGCCCAGTGTTGGTGATTCCCAGTTATCTTCTACAAAGCGAATGTCGTGAACCAGTGGATCGACACCAAGAGCCTCTAAAGAGCCTAGGTATAGCTCCTGAATGTTATCAGGGGAAGGTTTTAGTACGGTTTGGAATTGGTAATAATGTTGTAGGCGGTTTGGGTTTTCGCCGTAACGGCCATCAGTTGGACGGCGGCTTGGTTGAACATAAGCGGCCTTCCATGACTCTGGGCCAATTGCTCTTAGAAAAGTAGCGGGGTGAAACGTGCCGGCACCGACTTCCATATCTAGCGGCTGAATAACCACACAGCCATGCTTTGACCAATAGGTTTGTAAGGCAAGTATTAAGTCTTGGAATGATGTCCCTTTGGGTACCGGTGTTGCAGTCACAGTGTTCACCTGTTCTATTATTTCAATGGATTATCGTTTTTTCAGTGATGAAAAAGAAAGCGCTAAATTATACATCATTATCTAGTCTTGCGAATGAGATATTTACTTTTTATCTAATGGTCTGTATTCAGCGTTGTTATTGCTGGTTGGGTAGTTTTGCTGTCACAATCTCATCTAGGTATTCGCATGATCCATAGCTTGTCTTTATAATGTGCTATAAATTTTTTGAGACTTTAATTATGCGTTTTGTAAAGGTAGTCCTGGGGCTGCTATTTCTGTTTTTGATGGCATTACTGCCGTTGCGTGTTAGTCAATACTTAGGAAGAATGCTGGGTAAGTGTTTGTATCGGATGCAAAGCTCGCGTGCCTATCGTGTTTCTAAAGCGAATATTGATAGCTGTTTTAAAGACGCTAGTGAGGAACAGCGTGAAAGCCTGCTCTCCAGCTCTTTGGAGCATACCGGCATGTCTTATGCGGAAATGGGAATGTCTTGGTTATGGCCAACCTCAATGTCTCTGGCAACGGTTGTCAGTGTTAAAGGTGAGGAAGTCCTGCAACAGGCTTTTGATCAAGGCAAGGGGGTTATTATTATCGCGCCTCATATTGGTAATTGGGAAGTATTGAACTTATATGCATCTAAGCGCTTCGCGATCACCGTGTTATACAAACAACCTAAACTTAAGTTTTTCGATTGGCTTATTAACAAAATGCGCAAGCGTTTGGGTGGAGATATGGCGCCAGCTAATGCTAAAGGTGTTCGTAAGTTACTAAAGAAACTCAAAGCGAATAAGGTTGTTGCAATATTACCTGACCAAGAACCAGCAGAAGGTGGTGGACAATTTTCTCCTTTTTTTGGCAGACCTGCCTATACCATGACACTGCTTTCTCAGTTGGCCACGAAAACTAAGTGCCAGGTTATTTCAGGGGTGGCGGTGCGTCAAGAAAAGGGCAGAGGGTTCGCAATTGAGTTTAAGGCATTGGACTTCGAGCTGTCCAGTGAGGGTATCAATGAGTCGGTTAATGCTTTGAATCAAAATATTCAGGCGATTGCTCAGCGCAACCCTGAGCAATATCAGTGGGAATATAAAAGATATAAAAAATCACCAGATGGTGTGGCTGATTTGTATTGATTTTATTGTTAGTACTTAGCAAAAACTTTTGCTAAGTACTATATAACTTAATCAGTTAGGGTGTTTATCTACGCCAGAATATTGGCGTAAATAGGACTAATAGTGTGAAAACCTCTAAGCGACCTAAGAGCATAGAAAAGCACAGAATCCACTTAGCGGTATCATTTATGTCTCCATAATTAGCTGAGACGTCTCCAAGCCCTGGGCCTAAATTGTTGAGTGTAGCAGCCACGGCAGACCAGGCAGTGATTTGGTCTAAACCTGTAACCATCAACAGCAACAGCATCACCACAAATACCATCATATAGACCGAGAAAAAACCATACACGGCCTGTAATACTTTTTCAGAAATAGGTTTCCCGCTGAGTTTTACTGAGAATACGGCGTTAGGGTGTACCAGTCTTTTAATTTCTCGATGGCCCTGTTTCCAGATTAATAGCACTCTGATAATTTTCATGCCGCCAGCTGTTGATCCTGCACAGCCCCCTGCAAATGCTGTCAGCAATAACATAAATGGTAATACGCTCGGCCAGCTAGAAAAATCTGTGGTTGCATACCCAGTTGTCGTGGCAATGGATATCACCATGAATATAGAGTCTCTTATTGCTTTAGCGGGTTCGTACATTGTAGTGATAGACAGTATGGCTATACACACAGTAATAGTAAAAGCGAGCGTGCTTAAAAAGAACTTAACTTCAGGGTCTTGCCAGTAGTGGCTAATGGATCTTCTGCGCCAAGCAAAAAAGTGCAGACCGAAATTGACCGCCGAAATAAGCATAAATATCGCGCATATTGTCTCGATTGCCGGGCTATTAAAATAGCCAATGCTTTCGTCGTGGGTAGAAAACCCGCCAATAGCAACCGTTGAAAAACTATGGGTAATAGCATCGAAGATGCTCATACCGGCTAGCCAGTAACTCACTGCACAAACGACGGTCAATGTTGCGTATATATACCAAAGTGCTTTAGCCGTTTCGGTAATTCTAGGAGTGAGCTTGCTATCTTTAACCGGGCCTGGGGTCTCGGCGCGGTATAACTGCATGCCTCCGATGCCAAGCATAGGTAGTATCGCAACGGCTAATACTATGATTCCCATGCCTCCTAGCCACTGTAATTGTTGTCGATAAAAGAGGATGGATTTTGGTAGGTCATCTATTCCAGTAATGACTGTTGCACCGGTTGTCGTAAGCCCCGACATTGACTCAAACATGGCATCAACAATACTTAAATTCAATTCTTGGTTTAGGGCGAAAGGGATGGCTCCAAATATTGCCAGTACCAGCCAAAACATAACGGTGACAACAAATCCATCTCTGGTTCTTAGCTCTTCTTTAACGTTGTAAGCGGGTAGCCAGAATATGAACCCTGTTGCGAAAGTTATTGCAAGGCAAAGGTAAAAAATAGAATGCACGCCGTCATTGTAGATATGTGACACTATTGCAGGCGGTATCATGGTAATACTGAATACCATCAATAGGATGCCTAGTATTCTTAGAATTATTCTGTAGTGCATAATGGTGTGCGCTCTGTGCTAATAGTGTTTTGTTGTGAAGATAACTGCACTTTGCTTTAGTTACCTCTCTCAAGCCGTCAAAAGAAAGCTAAGCCTACTTGAAATAGTTTCTCTACTTCGTTAATTTTGTTTTTATCGACCAGGAACAATATTATGTGATCATTGTTTTCAGCAACAACATGATCGTGTGCTATGAGTACTTTGTCGTCTCTAACAATAGCGCCAATAGTTGTTCCCTGTGGTAAATCTATATCTCTTAACGCTTTACCAACAACTTTTGAACTACGTTCATCACCATGGGCAACCACTTCAAGTACTTCAGCAGCCCCTCTGCGAAGAGAGTGCGCTGCGGCAACGTCGCCTTTCCTTACGTGCGTTAGAAGAGCGCCTATCGTTGTTTGTTGAGGCGAGATGGCTATATCAATCACACCACCTTGCACTAGATCCACATAGGCAGGATTGTTGATTAAGGTCATTACTGTTTTAGCACCTAGTTTCTTTGCTAACATTGATGCCATGATGTTAGCTTCATCATCATTGGTCAGTGCGCAGAATACATCGGTGTCTTCTATGTTTTCCTCGAGTAATAAATCCTTATCAGAGGCATTACCATGCAAAACAATGGTGTTTCTTAATGTGTTTGCCAGTACATTACACCTATCCATGTATCGTTCAATAATCTTAACTTGAAAGTCATTTTCAATAGACTCGGCCAGCCTTGCGCCGATATTGCCGCCACCGGCAATCAGTATACGTTTATAGGGATTGTCTAATCGCCTTAGTTCACCCATGACAGGCAATATGTTTTCAGTAGCTGCAATAAAGAAGACTTCATCATCGACTTCGATGATAGTGTCTCCTTGCGGTGTAATAGGGCTTCCTTTTCTAAAAATAGCCGCGACTCTAGTGTCGATGTTGGGCATGTGTTGCTTTAGAAATGATATTTGATGGCCGACTAACGGTCCACCATGATAGGCCTTCACTGCTACGAGTTGTGCCTTGCCTTCAGCAAAATCTAAAACTTGTAACGCCCCTGGTCGCTCAATTAATCGCTTTACATTTTTTGTTACGAGTTGCTCTGGGCTTATAATGACATCAATGGGGAGAGCGTTTTTGCAAAATATCTTCTTAGAGTGTTTGATGTAATCATGGCTGCGCACCCGAGCAATTTTAGTTGGGGTGTTATAGAGCGTTTGTGCCAGTTGACAGGCAACCATGTTCACTTCGTCGCTGCTGGTAACTGCAATGAGCATATCAGCATCTTCAGCGCCCGCTCTGTCTAATGTGCTTGGGTATGAGGCCATGCCTTCAATAGTGCTAAGATCTAATCTGTCTTGTAGTTCTCTTAACCGCCCGGCGTCTGAATCAACAATGGTAATATCATTGGCTTCGCTGGCTAGGTTTTCTGCAAGAGTGCCGCCCACTTGACCGGCCCCTAGGATGATTATCTTCATGTGATTGCTCGTTATTATTCAAACAGTTCGGTTAATTTGTTAATGCTACTGTAATTTAAACTGGGCTTGATTTTTTATTTGAGTTGTCAGAGTTTTCTTATCATAGCGTAGTAGAAACCATCGTGGCCTTTTTGTTTTGGAAAAAGTTGGCGCCCGAAATCTCTTTCATAGCCCCAATCAGCGGCTATTTTTACATGTTCTGCATCATCGTTATTCTTAATGAATGAAGCAACAATTTTTTCATTCTCTTGTGGGAAGATTGAGCAGGTTGCGTACACGATAGTGCCGCCTTTTTTTAACATGGCCCACATGTTTTCAAGTATCTGTTTTTGTAGTTTAGCAATACTGTGAATATCTTCTGCTTTCCTGAGGAGCTTTATATCAGGGTTTCTTCTTATTACTCCCGTTGCACTGCATGGTGCATCAAGCAGTATTTTGTCGAAGGGTTTTTTGTCCCACCATTCCTGTGTCGTTGCATCAGCTATATGCAGTGGGCAATCCATACCGAGTCTAGTAAAGTTCTCTTTGATCCTCTCGGCCCTTGAGGCTTCTAGCTCTATTCCTTGGACAGTGGTTTGTTTTTCTTTGGCAAGCTCTAAAAGGTGCAGTAGTTTACCGCCGGGTGCGCTACAGGCATCGAGTATGTTTTCTCCATCTTCTGGGTTGATTAGGCATGCAGCTATTTGTGCCGCTTCGTCTTGCACGCTAAATGTTCCATTATCAAATCCCTGAAGTTTTGTTATATCTGTAGGCTTGTCTAAAGTAAGACCCGTCTTAGAAAAAGGCGTCGGGCTGGACTCTATGTTTTCTATTATCAAAGTGTTTGCATATGTTTCACGTGAAACAATATTGCTATTTACTCTTATTGAAAGAGGAGGGTGGTCATCATTAGCTTTTAAAATATCTATCCAATGGTCTGGCCAGTTGTGCATTAGTTTATTAACAAACCAATCTGGATGGTTGTATTTAAAGGGAATATCTTCAGATAAGCTTTCTGCTAGTTGTTCTTTTTCTCTTTGGAAGTTACGCAATGTAGCGTTAACGAGTGATGTGGCCCAAGGTTTGTTAAGCGATTTGCAGACATCAACGGTTTCGCTAATGGCTGCATGTTCAGCTATGCGTAAATTGTTTAATTGGTAAAGACCGATAATAAGCAGCGCTTTTATGTCGCTATCTTTACTGCGCAGAGGTTTTGCAACTAATTTGGACAAGATTGAATTTAATCTTGGGAAGTAGCGCATAGAACCATAACAAAGCTCTTGAAGGAATGGTCGCTGGTTCTCTGGGCAACGTTCAAGTTGTTTCTTTAAACTGTATTTCAAAGAGCTGCTGTCATTGAGTAGCGGTGTTAATGCCTGTACTGCAAGCTGTCTAACATTCATTGGGAAATAGCGGCCTTAGTTGATAATGAATTTGACTGAAAGCATTTTCCTGCAGTAAACAGCTCTTTTTTAGAATGGATAATGTCTCGAACATTAAGCTGTTTGCCTCCAGGAAGTTGAATGCTCTGTATTAATAGCTGGGAGTTGCCTTCGCACGCTACTAAAATTCCGATCTTATCTGCTGAGATAATACTGCCGGGAGAAAGTTGGTTGCTGCTGTCACTGCTTTGCAAATTAACAGTTGCCGACCATATGCGAATTACTTGACCATCAAGTTGTGAAAAAGCTACAGGTCTTGGGCATAAGCCTCTGATTTTTTGTGCAATTTCAGAAGCTGGCATGGACCAGTCTATGTCTCCTTCTGACTTGTTTAGCTTTTCAGCATAACAGGCCTTGCTGTTGTCTTGTTTAATGGCTGTATGTTCACCGACAGAAATTTCATCCAGTGTCTTGCTCAGTGCTATTGCTCCGATGTCAATAAGCCGGTCGTGAAGCTCTGCGCTGTTCATTGAATCAGTGATATCAACAGAAAGGGTGTTAAGCATATCGCCAGTATCAAGGCCTTTATCCATTTGCATGATAGTGACGCCTGAAATACGGTCGCCAGCAAGTACGGCCCGTTCTATAGGAGCAGCCCCTCGCCATCTAGGAAGCAGTGAGGCGTGTACGTTTATGCATCCTAGAGGGGGAGTGTCTAATACCGATTGGGGCAAAATTAAGCCGTAGGCAACGATAACCATGATGTCAGCGTTAAGGGCTGCAAGTTGTTCCACATCTAAGCTGTCTTTAAAGTTTAGTGGCTGGTAAATATCGATATTGTATTCAAGCGCGAGCTTTTTAACGGGGCTATGAGTTATTTTCTTGCCACGCCCAGATCTTCTATCAGGCTGGCTGTAGATTGCAATAACTTCGTGTTGGCTATTGATTAATGATGCTAGAGTTTGCGCTGCAAAATCAGGTGTGCCTGCAAAGACTATTCGTAAGGGTTTTGACATGATAGGCCTTAATCTATGGTGTTAAGCATATTAGTGGTTGGCTAATTTGTGTGCTTTTTCTAATTTTGATTTGATTCTATTACGTTTAAGTCTCGATATATGATCAACATACAGCTTACCATTCAAGTGATCTATCTCGTGCTGGATACACACTGCGAGTAACCCTTTTGCTTCAAAATCTTGTTGCTCAAAGTCTTTGCCAAGAGCTAAAACACGTATGTGATTGGGCCTGTGCAGTGTTTCATAAAAGCCAGGAATGGAGAGGCATCCTTCTTGCAAATCATCTGTCTCAGAATTGAGAACTTCAAAGGAGGGATTAATTAGTACCATAGGTTGATCTTTATCTTCCGATAGATCCATGGTTATTAATTGCAGATGTTCATTGACCTGAGAAGCTGCTAGCCCTATGCCAGGTGCATCATACATGGTTTCAAACATGTCATTAATGAGCTTCTGGATTGTTGCAGAGTTTGAGTCAACTTTTTTTGCTGTAGTCCTCAATCTTTTATCCGGGTATTCCAGAATCGAAAGAATTGCCATGTTCAATATCCAATTTTGTGAACGGTTTCGTCTATTATACTGAGTGTTGTTTGCTTAATGTTAGATAATTTTCTGCTTTTTTTAAAATATGCTAAATGGGCCTTTCTGGTATATAATTCAACCATTTTTTAAAGTAATAGTATTGCTTAGTGTCAGAGGAATATATGAAAATAGTTCATGTTGCACCGAAGTTTTTGTTCGTTTTGGTTTTTAGTTTGTTTTGCGTGTCGTTAAGTGCGCAAACTATTTTAAAGAATAATCATCCTGACCAATATGTTGTCAAAAAAGGGGATACTTTATGGGATATATCCGGAGTTTTTTTAAAGTCCCCCTGGCTTTGGCCAGAAATTTGGGAAAAAAACGCTCAGATCAAAAATCCACATTTAATATACCCTAGTGATATTATCTTTCTCTCCTATCGTGGCGGCAAGCCGTTTCTTTCGTTATCAAAGTCAAATTCGAGCAAGCTTTCTCCTAAAACACGTTCTGTGAATCAATTTACACCAATCACAGCAATTCCTAAAATTGCGCTACAATCTTTTGTTGTATCGCATCGTATTGTTGATGCAAGCAGGGTTGATGCAATGCCGTACGTGCTAGCCGGAGAAGGACTGCGGGAGTTGATAGGCAAGGGCGATGAGGTGTTTCTAAGAGGTGTCTTAGACCCTGATTTCAACCTGTATCATGTGTACAGGGTTGGCAAAACATACGGTTTGGAACAAGGTTTTGATAGTAACAATACCGAAATAATAAAAGTCGGTAGCGTTGAGGTTATAGAGAAGCAAGGTGACATTACTCGCGCGTTAGTGACGAGTTCAAACGGACTCATTCACAAAGGTGATATTATAGTGCGCGCTCAGGAGCTGAAGCTTCGTCCTCTGTATTATTTGGCAGCAGGGCCAGTAGATGTACAGGGCAAAGTTGTCTCGCAGGTCAATGATAATTTCCAGATTGCCAGATACGACGGTGTTGTTCTTAATCTAGGGCATGACTCAGGGGTTGTTCCCGGCCATGTGTTTAACATAGTCAAAGCCCCACTTGATGTAATAGATCCAAAAACGCAAGAAACGGTACAAATCACCAACCAAATTGTTGGTAATCTAATGGTTGTGAATGTTTTTGATAATTTGAGTTATGCTATTGTATTGAGCGCTGATGACACAATCTCACCTGGAGATGCTGTCAGTATGACCGAGTAACCTTTTGGCTCATCGCCAATTATTGGGGGTGAGCATGAATGAATTATCCGACTATAACCGTTTCCTAATTGCACTAAGCCTTATCCCAAGGATAGGCCGAAAAAAAATAGACAGTATTATTTCTATTCTCCCGCCCCTAGTTGTCCCTAGTTGCAGTTTTTTACAAAACTATCTTAGCTCCATGCAATTTGCACTCATTAGTGCCTTTTTGAGCGGCGTAGGGGAGTTGTACGCTGAAATATTGAAGATAGAGCTGCAGTTAAAACGCCAAAATATATATATGCTTAATCAGTGTGATGTTGCTTATCCTTATTTGCTAAAGCAAATACCCGATCCACCTATTTATTTGTTTTACAAAGGTGATGTTGATGTTTTGTCGTCTAAACAAATTGCCATTGTAGGAAGTAGAAATGCAAGTAGTTCAGGGCTTCGGCATGCATATTCTTTTGCCGGCCAATTAACCCAGGCAGGGTTTGTTGTTACCAGTGGGTTGGCGCAGGGGGTTGATGGTGCATCCCATGCAGGGGCGCTTGACGCCGGAGGGTTGAGTGTTGCTGTGATGGGAGCTGGTTTAAGTAGTGTTTATCCGCGCAGTAATGAAGCCTTAGCACACAGAATACTTGATAGCGGATGCTGGGTTAGTGAGTACTTGCCCGGGTGCGCGCCTGTCGCCGCTAATTTCCCTAGACGGAATAGAATTATTAGTGGTCTTTCTCTTGGTGTCTTGGTTGTCGAAGCAAGATTGAAAAGTGGTACTCTTATTACTGCTAGAACAGCTCTTGAGCAGAACAGGGAGGTTTTTGCTATGCCTGGACCCATTGACTACCCTGGGAGTGTTGGCTGTCATAGACTGATTTCAGAGGGGGCTAAGTTAGTTCAAAATGTGGATGATATTGTTAGTGAGTTCGTTGCCGCGCATGCATTTATAGAGACCCAAGCTGAAAGTATTCCTCTGGAGCCTGCATTACAAGGTTTGTTAGAGCTCATTGACTTCGGTTCTATGTCACTTGTTGAATTGGCGAATATGTCGGGTTTGTATGAGTTGGATCTTCTCTCAATGTTGGTAGATCTTGAGTTACAAGGACTTATTGAGAACGACGGGGTCTCTATCCGTAGAATCATTTAATTGTGCTCGTTTGCTTTTGGTTAATATGCCGTATCAATGTTTCGTTTCAGGGTGAAATACTACTGATAAAGGTTGAAATTTGCGCATTAGATCTGGACAATGTCCACAAATTTATTTTGACTTGGAGTTACTATGTCTAAACCATTTATTGCAATCCTAATGGGGTCTGATTCAGACCTTCCTACCATGAAAGCTTCTATCGCTGTACTAAGAAGCCTAGAGGTCAGTTTTGAAGTTAAAGTGAGTTCTGCGCATAGAACTCCTACACAAACTCATAACTATGTAAAAGATGCTGACAAACGTGGAGCTGTGGCTTTCATTTGCGCTGCCGGTATGGCTGCTCATCTAGCGGGTGCTGTAGCCGCTGCTACAACTAAGCCTGTGATTGGTGTTCCGATTGAATCTTCACTTGATGGCTTAGATGCCTTGCTTTCAACGGTGCAGATGCCCGGTGGTATTCCAGTTGCTACCGTTGCTATTGGTAAAGCGGGTGCAAAAAACGCAGCTTACCTTGCAGCTCAAATTATGGCTGTAGGCGATGAAGCTCTTGCTCAACGAGTTCGCGATGATCGCCAGGCGAATTGTGATGCAGTTGTTGCTAAAGATGAAGCTCTACAGGCAATGCTTGCCAATGGGGAAGTGTAATAACCCCTTGGAACTAAATGCAAAAGCACTTAACAATGCCGCCCGTGAGTTAATCATTGGCGGCATTGTTGCTTATCCCACTGAAGCAGTTTGGGGTTTGGGTTGTGATCCATTCAATCAAGCCGCTGTACACAAAATCCTCCAGATTAAAAATCGACCGGAATCTAAAGGGCTGATATTAGTGGCTGCGAATATGGGCCAAATATCAGCTTTGTTAACGGGTTTAAGCGATGATCAAGTACAGACGCTTAATGACAGTTGGCCTGGGCCTAACACATGGGTCATTGAGGACTCCAATGAAGTTTATCCAGCCTGGGTAAAAGGTAAGCATAGCTCGATTGCCGTGCGTGTTACTGATCATCCGCTCGTCATCGCTCTCTGTGAGGCGTTTGGGGGAGCGTTGGTGTCAACGTCCGCAAACCCTTCGGGAATGCCTTCAGCGCTTACTCAGGAGCAATCGGTAAACTATTTTGGCAATACAGTTGATCTCTATGTCAGTGGCGTTACTGGAGGTAATACCAGTCCCAGTAATATCTGTGTATTAAATAGTGGAAAGTCGCTCCGCTAGAGCCTAAATTTTATTTCTTTCAACGTACTACATCTATATCATAAGGTGGAATTTAATGTCCAATGTCAATGCGCAAGCAGTGAAGTCATACTTGCTAGAATTGCAACAAGCGATATGCGTAGGCCTTTCAAAAGAAGACGGTGCTGCAGAGTTTATTGTAGATCAGTGGGATCGACCAGAAGGTGGATCAGGGATTAGCCGCGTTTTAACTGACGGGGCTGTATTTGAAAAGGCCGGTGTTAATTTTTCCCATGTTTTAGGTGAAAACATGCCTGCTTCTGCAACGGCTGCTCGACCAGAGCTGGCTGGGCGTAGTTTTGAAGCTATGGGTGTGTCTTTAGTGGTGCATCCCAAAAACCCACATGTTCCTACTTCCCATGCTAACGTACGTTTCTTTATTGCCTCGAAAGAGGGTGAAGAGCCTGTATGGTGGTTTGGTGGAGGGCTTGATCTAACCCCCTATTATGGCTACGAAGAGGATTGCATTCACTGGCACCAAGTTGCTAAAGATAGCTGTCAGCCATTTGGTACGCAATTGTATGCAAAGTATAAAAAATGGTGTGACGATTATTTTTTTATTAAACATAGAAATGAGCCTCGTGGCATAGGCGGGTTATTTTTTGACGATCTCTTTGAGCAAGGCTTTGAACAAAGTTTTAGTTTCATGCGTTCAGTCGGCGATTCATATCTAGACGCTTATCTGCCAATCGTTAATAAAAGAAAACACATGCAATTTAGCGCCAGTCAAAAAGATTTTCAGCTACATAGACGCGGCCGCTATGTAGAATTTAATTTGGTATATGATAGAGGCACTTTATTTGGTCTGCAATCTAACGGACGGACCGAGTCTATTTTAATGTCTCTTCCCCCTGAGGTTAAATGGAGCTATGACTATCAAGTTGTTGAAAGTAGTCATGAAGCTCGGTTGTATTCTGATTTTCTTATTAACAAAGAATGGCTGGGTTGATTGATATGAGTAATACAAATGTCGCAAAATATGGTGTCGTGGGAAACCCTATCTCGCACTCAAAGAGCCCGGCTATACATCAAGCGTTCGCGCTGCAAACGCAGCAAGATATGTGCTATAAGCCTTTTTTGGTATCAGTAGACGGATTTGAACAAGCTATTGCAGATTTTATTTCCAGTGGCGTATCTGGTGTCAATGTCACTGTTCCATTTAAGGAAAAGGCCTGGGCCATTGCTACTAAGCTTTCTAAATGCGCCGAATTAGCGGGAGCGGTGAATACTTTATCATTTAAAGATGGCGATATATTCGGTGATAATACCGATGGACTAGGGCTGGTAAGTGACCTAAAGAATAACTATGGGTTTGATTTCGAGGGTAAGACAGTACTTGTTTTAGGTGCTGGAGGTGCTGTTAGAGGCGTGCTAGGCCCTATTATTCAAGAAAATCCAGCCAGTATCACAATTGCGAATAGAACTTTGAGTAAAGCGGAACAGCTAAAACAAGTCTTTGCTAAAGATTATTCAATATCAACTTCTGGCTTTAGTGATCTAGATACTCGTTTTGATCTTATCATAAACGGGACATCCGCCTCATTAAACAATGAGTTACCTCCTATACCTGAGGTGGTTGTTGGTTCTCATTCTGTCTTATATGACATGATGTATTCTAATCAAACAACGACGTTTAATCAGTGGGGACAGGCTCTTAATGCCGGAAATACTATTGATGGTTTAGGAATGTTAGTTGAGCAGGCCGCTGAAGCTTTCTATATTTGGCGTGCTATTCGTCCAGCGACTCATGAAGTATTTGCTAAGCTTAGAAGCCAGTAATAGTAGCAACTAGTTTCACGTGAAACATCAGCGCAATCCCTAAGGTATTGCGCTGATTTGCTTAATTTGACATTTTTCTATTCCAAAATTGCACAGCGAGTTCATTCATATCAACCGCCATTGTGTCGAAATCAGAGCATGCGTCAGATGCAACGGTTGACTCTAGGTTTTCTTGAGCAAGCTGACGAATATCTAACAGGTTGTTACTAATTTCACCTGCAACAGACGATTGCTGCTCTACTGCTGTAGCAATATTAGCGGCCATGTCGGTTATATTATCAACCGAGCCATGTATTTGTTGTAGTTGATCTACCATCTGTTCGCTCTCTTGGGCACAAATGACGGCATGCCTCTCACTAGATGCCATGCTATCCACTGCATCCTTCGTTCCTGTTTGCAAAGATTCAATGATTTCCTGAATTTCCTCTGTAGAAGCTTGGGTTCTAGTGGCAAGAGAGCGCACTTCATCGGCTACAACTGCGAATCCTCGGCCTGCGTCTCCGGCTCTTGCTGCTTCAATGGCTGCATTTAATGCTAGAAGGTTAGTTTGATCTGCGATGCTTCTAATTACATCTAATACAGAAGTAATGGCGTTACTGCTTTGTTTAAGGTTTTCAATAATGGTGGAGGCGCAGCTAACCTCCTTGGAAAGGTTCATTATAGAATCTTTGTTTTGGTTGAGCTTTATCTGGCTAGTCTTTGTTATTTCTAAACTAATCTTGGCAGCAGCAGCTGCATTGCTAGCATTCTTGGCAACTTCTTGCACAGAAGACGACATTTCTTCAACAGCTGCTGCTGCTTGGTCGGTCATTGAGAATTGAGTTTCAGCAGCTCTGTCATTTGATTGAACGACTCCGCTAAGGGCGCTTGTTCCAATGTTTAATTGCTTGGCGCTATCTGACATGCGACCGATTAATGAGGATGCTTCAGCGGATTGGAAACTAAATGCTAACTCAATTTGGGCTATGTCGTTATTTTTTCCAGTATAAATATAGCGGGCTACATTATCGGTATGAATTTTTTTAGCTTTTTTAACAAGGGAACGGAAAGGTTTTAAAAGGAGAATACTCACAGCAATGGAGCTGGCTCCGCATAGGCCTATGATAAACAATGCCGTTGTGTTTGATGTAAATGCCACAGCAGCTATGCTACATATAGCTACGATCACTTGAAGTATTAGAAAATTAACAGTTAGTGAGAAGATACTGCTTTTAATTTGATTTGGCGTTTTTCCATGATTAAGCTGTTGATAAATATCATTAGCTCGATCAATACTCTCTTGAGTAGGTTGAGTTCTGACCGATTGGATTTCAAAAATCTTACCGTTTTTAATAACCGGTGTCGTTAGGGCTGAAACATAATAATGATGACCATTTTTGCAGCGGTTCTTAACCAAGCCCAGCCAAGATTTATGGGCATGCATAGTATTCCAAAGGCTTTTAAAGGCGGCTTGCGGCATGTCTGGGTGCCTGACAATATTATGATCTCTGCCTAGTAATTCTTCTTTTGTAAAGCCGCTTATATCAAGAAAGTCTTGATTGACATATTTGATCTTGCCATCAGGTTGCGTCGTAGAAAGTATATTTTGGCTGGCCGAAACACGTTCTTCTATTTGGGTAACGGGAAGGTTTTCTCTCATCTCTATTTCCTGTTTATTATTTTTATTAGATTTCTATTTTCTTAACTGCATATCAGCAAACTAGCTGTTGATTAAGATTTTAAATATAAAATTATTTTAAATGGTTGATTTAAATCAACTTATGTCTGAATATTTAAATAGAAGTGGAAAAATATTTAATAATTGATAGGTGATTTGACGCTAATAAGGATTTAAAAGGTTAGATGCAATAAGTATAATGGCGCTTTTTGGAATTAAGATTATGCTGGGTCGCGTAGCTGCTTTTTGGGGCTTTGTAGGTGTCTGTCTATTTTTGGGTAGTGCCATTGCTAAACTATCTGTGATTGCCGTCCAGATAGACTTTAATGCGCTGACAATATGGCAGTGGGCTGTGATGTGTACCTGGATTGTTTTCATGGCATATTTTGAAGGATACAAAGGCTTCCAACAAAGTTTTTCTCCAAGAGTGGCGTCTAGGGTGCGTTATTTACTGAAAAATTTAACACCCTTAAGGTTTTTGTTAGCACCTTTATTCTGTTTAGGTTTCTTTGATGCAGAAAGAAAACGTATAATTTTTATATTCTGTTTGACAGCAGGCATCATGTTGATAGTGAGCTTAGTTAAGCATATGCCTATGCCATGGCGAGGAATAATGGATATTGGGGTGGTTGTTGGTTTGAGCTGGGGGTTAACATCTGTGGTGTTGTTTTCTTTGAAAGCTCTGTTTACCAAAAACTTCAACTACCCGGCTGGTGTGCCTGAATAGTTCGTTGTATTGAAAATTATTGCATTTTTACTAAGGCTGTTAAGGTAGTGCGGTTTTGAGCGCCCCTAGTCGGGCTAGGGCGCGTATTTTATCGCTCCTTAGTGTTTGTATAAATTTAGCCCAAAAATAGCTTAAACGCTCTGTTCTCTGTCTCTTCCCAATAATGATAAGCTATTTCGTCTAAGAACTTGATTATTTTAGGCTTTTCTTCTTCTTTTGCCTGCAATGCTACCAGTACACGGCCAAAATCTGAGCCGTGGTTGCGATAGTGGAACATCGAGATGTTCCAGCGACCGCCTAAAGTGTTTAAGAAATTTAGCAAAGCGCCAGGTTTTTCCGGAAACTCAAACCTGAACACAAGCTCGTTTGTATCAGGTTTTTGGTTATGGCCGCCTACCATATAACGGATATGAATCTTTGCAATTTCATTGTCAGACAAGTCTTCAACGGGAATACCTACACTGATTAATTGTGCAATTAAGCCGGCTTTTTCATCTCCCTGCGGGTCAGTGGTGACCCCGACAAAAATGTTTGCCGTGTCGCTATCACTGTAGCGATAGTTAAACTCAGTGATATTTCTATTGCCAAGTGCGGCACAGAATTTGTGGAAGCTGCCTGGCTTTTCAGATATTTGCGCTGCTAACAAGGCTTCTCGCTTCTCGCCAAGGTCGGTGCGCTCTGCGATGTGACGCAAGCGACTGAAATTCATATTCGCGCCAGAGTTAATGGCTATTAAAGTATTATCGCTGCATTGCTGCTGTTGTACATACTTTTTTAAGCCGGCTACGGCCAGAGCTCCAGAAGGTTCACAAATAGAGCGAGTATCATCAAAGATATCCTTAAGCGCCGCGCAAATTTCATCAGTATTAACAGTAATAACTGCGTCGACATGCTCTTTGGCGACAGCAAAAGTATGTTTACCGATAGTGGCTACAGCAACACCATCGGCAAATATTCCCACTTGGGGCAAAGTAACAGGCTCTCCGGCATCCAGTGCTGCTTTTAAACAGGCAGATTCACTTGATTCAACGCCAATAATTTTAGTTTCAGGGCTTAAATATTTGATATATACAGCGATGCCTGCGATTAATCCACCCCCGCCCACAGGGACAAAAATGGCATCAATGTGCCCGCTGTGTTGCTTGAGGATTTCCATCGCTATAGTGCCTTGACCAGCAATAACATCAGGATCATCAAAAGGTGGGCAGTATGTGTAGCCATGATCAGCGCTTAATTGCTCTGCATGCGCCTTAGCACTATCGAAATTTTCGCCGTGTAAAATGACTTCGCCACCAAGAGAGATAACATTGTTGACTTTAATGCTAGGGGTGATTTTAGGCATAACGATAACGGCCCTGACGCCCATGATCTTGGCGGACATCGCTAAACCTTGAGCGTGATTGCCGGCTGAAGCCGTGATAACACCAACATTTCTTTCTTTTTCAGATAGTTGAGCCATTTTGTTGTAGGCACCACGAACTTTGAAGGAATAAACCGGCTGTAAGTCTTCTCTCTTGAGCAATACTTTATTTCCAATACGTTTTGACAGCACCGGCGCATGATCTAAGGGTGTTTCTATGGCGGCGTCATAAACCCTAGCTTTAAGGATTTTTTTTATGTAAGGATTAGGCATAATAATTATCTTTTGTTGGTGGTAAGAAAGAGTTTGGCCATGCTACTTGGTCGAACATCTTGCGTCTATAGACGCGTTATTAATTTAGAAAACTAAATGCTAGAGTGCACCACTAGCGCTGTGAGACAGGCACTAATCTAGGTATAATTGCTCAAAAATTTAACTAAGAAGCCTATTATGACGCAAGATGAATTGAAATTAGCGGTAGCTAAGGCTGCAATAGAATATATAACACCAAAATTGAATAAAGAAAGCATTGTTGGTGTCGGTACGGGCTCTACTGCAAATTTGTTTATTACAGAGCTAGGTAAAATTAAGGATATGTTTCAAGGGGCTGTTGCAAGCTCTGATGAAACGGCAAGACGTTTAACTGACCTAGGCATCAGTGTATATGAGTTAAATGATGTTAATGAAATGCAGGTTTATGTGGATGGCGCGGATGAATTTGATCCTCGTTTGAACCTGATCAAAGGCGGAGGGGCCGCTCTAACGCGGGAGAAAATCGTGGCTGCGGTGGCAAAAGAGTTTGTTTGTATCGTCGATAGCTCGAAGCAAGTTGATATACTTGGCGATTTTCCGTTGCCGGTTGAGGTTATACCTATGGCGCGATCACACGTGGCGCGCGAATTGTGCAAATTGGATGCACAACCTGTTTATCGCCAAGGCGTGATAACGGATAATGGTAATGTAATCTTGGATGTGCACAATTTAGATATCAGCGATGCCAAAGGCATCGAAGAGAAAATCAATGGCATAGTTGGCGTTGTCACTAATGGTCTGTTTGCACAACGTAACGCTGATGTATTACTCATGGGTAGTGCAAATGGGGTAGAACAAATAACGCTTTAGTTTGAGTGAATGCGCATGGCATTGTGCCATTTAGCCTAAATATTAAAAGGGAGCTGTTGCTCCCTTTTTTAATGGTAACGAGTTCTCGTCGAGGAACAGGGCCATAGTAGGTTTCTGTTTCAGGATGGAAACTAATTGCTTATAAAACGTATTTAAATATGCCAATGCTAACAGGCATTGTTGCCCATACTAAAGCTACAGCGACTATGATTACCCAGCCAAGGCCTGTCGAATCTTGATAGTTCTCATCTTGTTTTGACACGGTGCATCCTTTATTTTAAGAGTGAATTAGATGGAGCCTAAATCATCAAAGTTATTTGATATGGATCAATTTTAGCAGTTAGCGTGTAAAAATTGTAGTGGCTATTTTTCTGTCGAAGTTTTGTTGCAAATTTGTAATCGCTCTAGAATAGCACTGTAGCCAAACTGGTAGTCTGGATAGTGAAACTGATAACCGGATTTAATTAATAATAAGTTGTCGCAACGCTTGCCGCTTTTTTTGTTAGCGCCAAGACAAACAGGTTGCTGGCTGTTGGTCTGTTCTGCCAACCACTGCAATACTTGTGATTTTAATACCGGGCGATTATCAGAGGCTAAATAGATTCGCTCAAGAGGCTGATTAGCACAGGCTTTATCTATCAAATGTTTTAATACCCCCGCACAATCCTCAACATGAATTCGATTAGTATAATGTGCCTGATGGCTAGGGCTTGTGGTGTTGGTTAATACCTGATTGAGTAGGTGTAAACGATCAAAGCCGTAAATGCCGCTAAAACGTACCACAGTGCTGGGGAAAGTAGTGCTAAGCACTTGTTGCTCGGCTGCTATCATAATGCTGGCTTTAGGGCTTTGCGCGAGCGTAGGCGACTGCTCGTTTACCCATTGATGGTCATCTTGCGCGTACACGCTAGTACTCGAGGTAAAAAAGGCGTGTTTTACAGTATTAGGCAATGCTTTTATAACATTACTGAAACCTTGCAAGTAAGTATCTTGATAACTGTCGGTACCGTTTCTAGCAGGGGCTGCACAGTAAATGATGATATCGACAGCAGGTAAATGTTTTAGTGTTTCAGGCTTAGTGAAATCGGCTGCTAAAGCAATGATGTTTTCAGGAAGGTTAGATGTATTGCGTCGCATGCCGTAAACAGTATAAGAGGGCTGCAACAGGTTTGCTAAGTGACAGCCAACATCTCCGCAGCCAACAATTAAAATTCGAAATTTATCCATGGTTTAACGCCTAATCCTTTGGGTATAATGAAATAATTACAATAATGATTGAGAATTATATATGACACTCACGCAGTTGCGCTACATTGTTACTCTCGCTCAGACTGAGCACTTCGGGAGAGCGGCTACGCAGTGCTTTGTCAGTCAGCCCACTTTGTCCGTCGCGATTAAAAAACTAGAAGATGAGCTAGACGTCACACTATTCGAGCGGGGAAGAAGCAGTGTCACAACGACCGATATTGGCCAAAAAATAATTGCTCAAGCTCAGCTAACTCTACAACAAGCTGATCATATGAAAGAATTGGCAATGTTTGATAAAGACCAGCTGAGCTCACCACTCAAGGTAGGTGCTATTCATACTATAGGTCCCTATATATTCCCGCAATTAGTACACCAGTTGCGTATGAGTACCCCTAAAATGCCGCTCTATATCGAAGAGAATTTCACCGCAAAATTGCGGATTAAATTAATTAGTGGTGCGTTAGATGCCATTATAGTCGCACTGCCTTTTGATGAGCCTGATGTAGTGACAACGCCTCTGTATAAAGAAGAGTTTCTGATGCTGTTGAACCCATCTCACCCCTGGTGTGACAAACAGTTAATAGCATCTGCTGATTTAAACCAAACAGAGCTCTTGTTACTTGGAGAAGGCCATTGCTTTAGAGATCAGGTATTAGAGTCTTCAGAACCTTTGCAACATGCTCTTAATGCTCAACATCATGCTACAGAGGGAAGCTCTCTTGAAACGATTAGGATGATGGTGGCCTCAGGATTGGGCAGTAGTGTTATTCCAAGTTGCGCTGTTAAAAGCACGCGTATGAGTGATGGGCTAGTCTGTGTGCCATTTAGTGAGCCAAAGCCAGGCAGGACAGTTGCGCTGGCTTGGCGTGCCAGCTTTCCAAGAATAAAAGCGATAGATTGTTTGTTAAATGCCTTGCAAGAGATCTCACCAACGGAGACTGCAAATGAGCGCTAAGAAGGGCGCTATACCATCAGTGACTGTACTCAAGGGTGTCGGCGCAGCGATGCAAAATAAACTTGAACGATTGGGAATAGAAAACCTACAAGACTTACTGTTCCACCTGCCTATTCGCTATCAAGATAGAACTAATCTTAAGAGCATTAATACACTGCGTATAGGAGAAGAAGCTCTAATCGAAGCACAAGTTTCCACCTGCGAAATAAAGTTTGGCAAAAAAAAGACATTACTGTGCCGAGTGAGTGATGGGACGGCGAGTTTGACATTGAGGTTTTTTCATTTTTCCGCGGCGCAAAAGAACAGCTTAAGTAAAGGTAAATTACTGCGCTGCTTTGGTGAAGTAAGACCGGGCCCTAATGGTTTGGAAATGGTGCATCCAGAGTACAAAGCTCAAGATGCAGAGCTAGAAAACAGCGTTGATGAAGCCTTAACGCCGGTCTACCCTATGACTGAGGGGTTACAGCAAAATAGAGTGCGTGTATTAATGAGCCAAGCGCTGAGTTGGTTAGAAGCGGGCGAATTACCAGAGTTGCTACCAGAGGTTATGCGCAAACGTTGGAAACTTGCGGAACTAAGCCGTTCATTACAATTCCTGCATGCTCCACCACCGCAGGCCGATCGCGAAATGTTACTACAAGGCAAACATCCTGCTCAGCGAAGATTAGCTTTTGAAGAATTACTAGCACATCATTTAACATTGCTGCAAATACGCAGGCAAGTACAGCTTCAAGGGGGCTTCGCGCTCAAAACACCAGCGCATCTCGTTAGCCAGTTTCTTCAACAATTACCTTTTTCTTTAACGGGTGCTCAGCAAAGAGTTGGCTCTGAGATAGCGCTAGATCTAAATAAAAATCAGCCGATGCTACGTTTAGTTCAAGGAGATGTCGGCTCAGGTAAAACTGTGGTTGCAGCGCTAGCGGCTTTACAAGCAGTAGAGAATAAATACCAA
>Ga0209292_1001628_pt1 | contig 27135 bp, 23 predicted proteins | sample GOMGulsemesocosm_2_FD_184634 | JGI IMG/M metagenome (GOLD analysis project Ga0209292, IMG submission 184634) | Methane-oxidizing microbial communities from mesocosms in the Gulf of Mexico - GOM9C Gulf of Mexico (SPAdes) (version 2) | ecosystem: Environmental > Aquatic > Marine > Cold seeps... | reverse complement strand
TTGATTGATAATGGTATCGATCGCCACGGTAGATTTACCAGTTTGACGGTCACCAATAATAAGCTCACGTTGTCCACGTCCTACAGGAATCATGGCATCCACGGCTTTAATACCTGTTTGTAAAGGTTCTGTTACAGGCTCACGATAAATAACCCCTGGTGCTTTACGCTCCAATGGCATTTGAAAAGTTTCTCCAACGATTGGTCCTTTACCATCAATAGGGTTTCCTAAAGTGTCAACTACACGACCTGAAATTCCATCACCCACATTGATAGAGGCAATTCTTTCAGTACGTTTTACCGTAGCTCCTTCTTTAATTTGTGTTGAATCACCAAGTAATACAACTCCTACATTGTCTTCTTCTAAGTTTAATACAATACCTTCTAAGCCTGTTGCAAATTCAACTAGCTCTCCATACTGTACATTAGAAAGTCCGTGTACACGAGCAATTCCATCACCTATTTGAAGTACTGTTCCTACTTCGTCTAGAGAGGCTGTTGCATCGAACCCAGATAATTGTTCTTTTAAAATTGCTGAAACTTCAGCTGGTTTTATTGCTGCCATTTTTAGTTATTTTTAAACGAATCTAATTTGATTAGTTTTGAGTAAATTCTTGTTTTAATGCACTTAGTTTGTTCGCAATACTTGCATCGTATTGCACATCACCTATGCGTAAGATAAATCCTCCAATTATGGAAGGGTCTATCGTATTTTTAATCATTGCTTTTTTGCCCGTAATTTCAGTTACTTTGGCTAATACTTGAGCTTTTAATGCTTCCGTTAAAGGGATTGCAGAGGTAACAACAGCTACTTCTTTTCCTTTTAATTGATCGTATAATACAATGTATTGTTTGGCTACTTCATCTAAAATAGACAAACGTTTATTTTTAATTAATAATCGGATCAAACTTGCCGTAGCCTCGTTCGTAGCCTCCCCAAAAATTTTGGTTAAGATGTTTTGTTTAACATCACTCTTTACAACGGGACTAGAAAGTAATTGTTTTAATGCTACAGTTTGATCAACAGTAGCAATTACTAACGACATGTCGTCAAATATTACATCTTCATTCTGCTTGTCTTGTGCAAAACTTAACATTGCTTTAGCGTAGCGTATTGCTGCTCTTGTTTCACTCATTGTGCAATTATTAAATGGTTACTTCTTTTAACATATCTGATACCAAACTAGCTTGTTTTTGATCACTTGCTAATTCTTTACGTATTACTTTTTCAGCAATACTTATAGATAATGATGCAACTTGTCCTTTAATATCTGCAATAGCCGCTTGCTTTTCACTTGCAATAGCTGCTTTTGCCTGCTCAACAATTACATGTTGTTGTTCTTTTGCTTCTGCTTTTGCTTCTGCGATGATGGTGTCCTTCATCTCACGAGCATCTTTTAATAAAGCATCACGTTCTGCACGCGCTTCTTTTAAAATACGTTCGTTATCAGCATTTAAGTTTTCTAATTCTTTCTTTGCGTTTTCTGCTGCTGCTAATGCACCTCTAATTCCTTCTTCTCTTTCATTAACTGCATCTAAAATAGGTTTCCACGCTAATTTCTTTAACAATAAAACTAAGAAAATAAAGATTAGGCCCATATAGACAAACAAGCCTAAAGAAAAGTCATTCATTAATTTTTCCATCGTTCGATAATAGTTTAATGTTGTTGTTTAATTTTTTTAGTAAAACAGCAATTGCAACCAACCGTTGCAATTGCTGTTGTTTTAAATTATGCTGCAAATAAAGCAGCAAATCCAATACCTTCAATAAGCGCTGCTGCAATCAACATAGCTGTTTGAATTTTCCCAGAAGCTTCTGGTTGACGTGCAATTGCGTCCATTGCTGAACTACCAATTCTACCGATACCTAATGCAGCACCAATTACGATTAAACCTGCTCCTATAATGTTTGGAATTTCCATAATATAAATTTTAATTAATTAAACATTCTTGTTAGTGATCGTCATGCTCTTCTGAAGCAGACCCGAAATATAATGCTGATAACATGGTAAATATATACGCCTGTAATGCAGCAACTAGTAATTCTAATAGCATTAATCCAAAAGCCAATCCAAATGATAATGGACTTCCTATCCAACTTTTAAATATAAACATTAAACCTATAATACTCATTAATACAATATGTCCGGCAGTCATGTTTGCATACAGACGTATCATTAATGAAAAAGGCTTAATTACGGTTCCTAATAATTCAATAGGAATTAAGGCAATTCGCATTGCTTTAGGAACTCCTGGCATCCAAAAAATATGTTTCCAATAGTCTTTTGTTGCCGTAAATGTGGTGATTAAATAGGTGATTAAAGCCAAGGCAAAAGTAACGGCTATATTTCCTGTTACGTTTATTCCTAATGGTGTCAATCCTAATAAGTTTACAAACCATACAAAGAAAAATACGGTTAATAAGAAACTCATGTATTTTTTATATCGTTTTTCTCCAATGTTTGGAATCGCAATATCATCTCTAATATATAAAATGATTGGTTCAAAGAAACGCCCTAATCCAGTAGGGATTCCATTGTTTTTTGCATATGATTTAGCAAGGTTGCTAAATAATAATACCATCATTAAAGCGATGAATAAAATAGCGACTACATTTTTTGTGATAGAAAAATCAAACGGTTTCGTGTTGGCTACATGATGATCATTATCATAGGTAATTGTTCCAGCAGCATCCGTATTGTAAATTTTAGAATGGTATATCTTAAAAAATTTCCCATTGCTTTCTGCTACTGTTTCACCATGGTGAAATTTAGAAGACATAAAAACGTGTATACCGTCATCAAACAAGATGATAGGTAAAGGAATCCCCAAATGCTTGGTGGTTCCGTCTTCCGCTTTCCATGCAGTGATTCCAAAATCGTATGAATCCTTTAAATGGTGTTGAATAAATTCTTTGATTTCTGTTTTTAAATCAGATTCCCCTTCTTTTACTTCATCTTTGGTAGATGAAAAGGCTGAAAAACAGGTAAAAAACAGTACTAAAGTTAGTGTTGTAACTAGGTTTCTTATTCGCATATCACTTATTTATAGTGGTCACTTTAAAATAAGTGCAAATGTAAGCTTTTATATTAAAAACTAAAATATATTTTATCTTTTGTTTTAGGGGACTACAACTTCGTTATAATCTGATGATATTACTTAGAATTTAACAATTTGCTAAGTGCGATGGATTCATAGATTAGACAGGCGGTATAAGGGATAAAGAAAGCGGCGAATTCCAATTTTGAGATGCTGCCATCTTGTTTAAACCAAGGGCTAAATACTAAGAAAAAAACAATAAACTTAAGCATGCTGCCAGCCATAAAAAGAAAGCCTAAGACATCATGTTGCGGAATTCTTCGGATATATAAGATGCTATAGATAACTATTGTTAGCAGTAAGTGGATACCATAGGAGTGTATGATGTAGTTTTCAAATACGGGTTGTGATGTAAAATGTAGGAAGCCTATATGTATGATAAATAGAACGATAAGGAGTAGTGATAGTCTGTAGGTAAACTGTAAAATAGCGTTCATTTACTGATCGAGTCTTTTGAGTTTTTGTAAAAGGCTGTACATGGAAAAGAGGAAGGCAATTAAAATGAACCCAATAGTAAATACGGGTTTTTCAAATTGATATTTTGCATCCAGTTTTTTACCAAAATAGGCACCTAAATATATAGAGATGCCCATTTGTAATCCTGCACTTGTGAGTTGTAAGTACTTGTTAAGCTGTTTTTTCGGCTTTTTTTCCATGTTGTAATTCTTTAACTGATCCTTTCATGGCACAGGTTGCATTAAATGTAGCTCCTGGTTCTACTGATAATTTTCCAATAGTTACGTCTCCTGTGATTTTAGAAGTAGCTTTTAATGTTAATACATCGTTTACGATAAGTTCTCCTGAAAATTCACCTTCTATTTCGGCTAATTGACACGTAACTTTTCCTTTTACTTTTCCTAGTTTTCCTATAATAACTCTGCCTGAAGTACTAATAGTTCCTTCTACACTTCCGTCTATTCTAAAATCTCCTTCGGACTTTATGTCTCCTACTATATGTGTGTTTTGACCTATGACATTACGTTCTTGGGATTGCATAGGTTTTGATGTTTTTTCTGTAAACATGAGAGTTACTTTTTGAGTTGGTTAATTATTTCTGTGGCTTTATGCGCTTCTTCTGTGTTGGGGTAGCTTATTTGAATGAATTCTAAAGCTTCTTTAAAGGCTTCTTTTCCTTGTGTTTTACTGATGCTATACGCTTTCAAAAGCTCAAACTTTGGAACTATTGGGTTGCTGTCAAAGAGTAGGATAGAAGTAGTTGATTTCGTTATTACCTCGTTGTATTTATGGTCTTTATATAAATAATAGGTAGCTGCGTATACTTTTTCTGGAGCGTCTTTAGAAGTCGCTTGAGCCAACACCTTGTTAGGGTTTAGTATTATTTGAGCATATTTAGAATCTGGATATCCCTCGATTATTTGTTGCTTGTAATAATCAGCTTTATCCTGTGCGACCTCTGTGAACAATTTGTATAAATGGTAACTACTAGGTAGTTTCCATGTTTCGTTTTGTGGTAGCGTTAATAGTTTTTCGAACTTAGTAATGGCTACATCAGTAATTTTAAACTGTTCTTTGTAAATGAGTCCCAAATTAAAATACGCCTTGTTTCGAGTGAAGATGATAGAGTCAATAACTTTTTGTTCCGTAGGTATTTGACGTATATAAAAATCCAACTCATATTTTTTGCTCGCTGCTGTTTCTTGTTCGTTTTTTATACTGTTTTCTGCAACGGTGCTGTTTATGACCGTTTTGTTTGAAACCCTCCAATTGTCCTCTAATGGTCTGTTCCCCCATATTTGTTGGAATTCTTGTGCTCCAAATCCTATGGTTTGAACATTGTAAAAGTACCAGGTCCCTGTGGAATTTGAATTCTTATTACTATTGCTAATCAGTGGGTTTCCGAATCCTGTAGTATATGTTTTTTTAATTGTTTTTTTTGCTTCGTCGGCTGCCTTTAAGTTTTTGATGTACTTTTCAAAATAAGCAATTCTTCCTTCTTTGTTTAGGGATATAACGCTTAGGATACTATCGTTAGTGCTGGCAATGAACTCTTGGTTAATTACGTCGTCTAAATTGGCTCTTTTTCGTTTAATTCTTCGGATGCGTTTTGTGTTTTCGTCAGTAGCTACAGAAAGGATACTGTCGTAATAGGCCCCTGCGATTATGTATTGCGTCTTGTCAAAATTTAAGTCACCTAGCGCTTGGTATGATAAACTCTTTTGATGGTTTTCTACGGATTTAGAATGAATGGACTTTTGGTAAAAATCTATGGCTTGCGTTTCTTTACCTAGTTGTAAGGCAATGTTCCCTGCTTGGTAATATAATTGATCCAAGAAAGGACGATTGTCTCTGTTTTTAATCAATTTAGCAAAAAGAGCTTCTATTTCTTGATAGTCATCACTAGAGGCATTCTTCGCTTTTTCTATTTGACTGTGAATGATGTATTTATAAGGAGACTTCTTATAGGTAATTACTTTGTCAAATGAATAATTAGAAGAGTCAATCTTTTGTTGAGTTCTGTAGAGTTGACCTAATATAAATAAGTTTCGTGCATGTTGATGCTTATTTTTGTCCGTAAGTGTGGCTGTTTTTAGGTGATCTATTACTAATTGAATACTGTCTGTACTCATATAAGCCATCGCTAAAGCGGTGTGTGCATTTTCTATGATCTCTTTTTCTAAGTCGTTTTTTTCTAGTAAGTATTTTAAAGAGATGATGGCCTGCTCTTCATTGTGCAGACGTATTTGTGTTTTTGCTTGCCAAATTTTAGTCTCTGATATTAAATTAGCAGAGGGATAGTGTTCTATGACATAATTAAAAGCTTCTATTGCTGGTACAAAACGACTAGAATAATAACGTGCTTTTCCTAATAATAAGTAGGCATCATCTATTTGTCTGTTACGTTCACGACCTTTTATATTCATAGAATGTCGCTGGATGGCTTTTACGGATTTTTCTTCTGCTAAAGCAAAAGGTCCCGTAGCTTTTATTTCGCTAGTATCTTGTGCTTCGGTTAAAGCTTCTTCTTCTACTTTTAGAGGTTCTATTGGAAGTATCTCCCAGTAATTGTCATTGTATGAGGAGTTTATTCCTGCAAGTCCTTGCTTAAAAGACTCTTGACCGTTAAATAAAACGTTGTATTTAGTAGTTAACGTGTGAAAATTCCTTGAAACAAGTGAATCCTTTTTGGTTGAGCAACTTACAGCTAGAACCAAGATGAGTGAGGCGAATATTTTAGAAGCTACTTTCAATGTGTTTTTTTTCCTACTTTTTTAAACCGAAATATAGTTAATTTATTGTTCAGAATCGTAAAAATACGAATTAATTCAAAACCAAAATTGCTTCTGTTTGAATATTTAGAATTATTGATAGACATTTTGAAGGAGCTTTTAAAATATAATTAATTTATAGGAACTATATTTTTTGGCACAACTTTTGAAATTAACTATTCGAACCCATTAAATACAAGAATATGAAATCTGTAAAATTACTTTTAAGCCTCCTAATAATGAGTGTGTTTCTTAGCGCTTGTTTTGGAGATGATACGCATTATATAGATGAACCCGAATATACATTGGAAGACGTAGTAACTGAGTATGATATTTGGTATGTGAATTTTCATAAAAAAACAGGTGTTAATGATGTTCCGTTTGTAGCCAAAGCATTTACACTTTCATTTATTAATGGCCGTTTATATGCAAATAATAATTTGGTTGGTTTTGGTACTTCAGGTAGCGATTATGGTGTGCAAATAGGAACCTATAATACAAATACGGGTTATTTACGAGTGAACCATTTTAATGACGGTGGCTATGAATTTGAGGTAACTGAATTAAGTAATGGAGATATTGAGTTGTACGACGATTATTTAAATGTTGCGTATGTTTTAGAAGGTTATTCTTCGAGTACTTTTGATTGGGATAAAGTGTTCTATGAAAATATTGAATATTTTTTACAAGAGTACGATGTGTGGTCAAAAACGAGTACAAGTATTGAGGGAGAGGTGAATGCATTTGATGATGAGAATTTTTTAAGTTTCACTCCTGAAGATATTACAACTTTTTATTCTTCTCAAGATAAAAGTGGCACGAATATTGCTGATATCTTTTGGGATTATAATGGTAGTTATTCCGTTGCTGATTATACCAATGAAGACTTTGTAAAAGAGTTGACATTAAATTATGGAGATGGTGTCTCAGAGATATTTGAGTTAGTTGTTTTAACAGATCAAGAAATAGAATTATACCATATTGATTCTGGAACAACTTATTATTTTGAAGGGCTTGGATTTATTCAATATAAAAACAAAGCATCAGGAAAAATAAGTGAAACTCCAAAAGGAAGAAAAAGAACAAAAGTAAATAGAGTTCAGAAGAAAAGAATACAAAGACATATAAAATAAAGTTTGGTTAGTTGATTTTTAATTGGATTGATACCCAATTAAGCAAGAACCACTCCCGGCAAAGGAGTGGTTTTTTTGTATATTTACTTTTTAAATAATATACAATGACTAAAAAAACAGCCTTAATAACTGGAGCTACTTCTGGAATAGGGAAAGCAACTGCGGAGCTCTTTGCTAAAAATAATATTAGATTAATAGTGTGTGGTCGTAGAGAGGAGAGATTGGTCGCCCTTAAAAAGGAGCTTTCTGTATTTACTGATGTCCATATCCTTCAATTTGACGTGAGTAATAAGCAAGAAGTACAATCCGCAATAGGCTCTTTGCCTACAGATTTTAGTGAGATTGATATCCTATTGAACAATGCTGGAAATGCTCATGGTTTGTCTACTATCCAAGACGGTGATATTGACGATTGGGATGCGATGATAGATATTAATGTAAAAGGTCTGTTGTATGTTTCAAAGGCTATAATTCCTAAAATGATTTCTAAAAACAGTGGTTTTATTGTAAACATTGGTTCTGTTGCGGCGAAGGAAGTGTATCCAAATGGGAATGTGTACTGTGCTTCTAAGCACGCCGTAGATGCGTTGAATAAAGCCATGCGAATAGATTTGAATCAGCATAATATTAGAGTATCGGCCATTCATCCAGGGGCGGTAGAAACGGAGTTTTCAGAAGTGAGGTTTAAAGGAGATAAAGAGAAATCAGCTGGTGTGTATCAGGGATATGATGCGTTGCAGGCAAATGATATTGCAGATATTATCCACTTTGTTATAAGTAGGCCTGTTCATGTAAACATTGAAGATTTGGTGGTGTATCCAACTGCTCAGGCAAATACGACTATTTTGAATAGAGGATAAGTATGATAAATAAAAGACTCCTTATTAAAAACTTGCTCGCGCATAATGATGAAAATAGCTTTTATGATAATAAGCGCAAAATAAACCTGCATCACCTTGAAGGTAAAGCGAAGTTTTTAAAACATATTTGTGCTTTATCTAATTCAAATCCTACGAATAATTCATATTTAGTGATTGGGGTAAAAGACGGGTCAAACGAAATTGTAGGCGTTGATTTTTATGATGATAGTAAGATCCAAAATTTGGTGAATTCTTATTTTGTTAATCCTCCGAGGATTATGTATGAGAATGTTCATTTTCCTGGATTGCCAAGGCATAAGGTCGTTGGTTTGGTTACTATTTCAGCTACGGCTAAAACAACAGCGTTAAGCAAGCAGTGTTGGAAATACGATAAAGGTTTTATTTTCTATAGAAAAGGAAGTAATTCTATGCCCTATCTTTTTGATCAAGAAGTATTGAATCAGAATAAGAAAACGGTGGAGGCCATCGAAAAAATGGCAAGTAATAATATAAAATTGACTTTAGATGGTGTCATGGATTTTATGAATCGCCATAAAGAATTGAGTCCTTCTTATACCGTGTTTCATGAGCAGTTTGTCTTGTGCTGGGCCGGCCAAAAGCATCAAGTTAATAAGGAAGCGTATTATTCAAGAGTAGATATTGAATTGGTAAATGAGAATATTCGTTTTTTCTATTCTGACTTGGATTATGTTCAAATTGATCAGAGTAAGCACTCCTTTGTATGTACAGAATATGTGTTGTTAGGAATAGATGAAGAACAACAATTATATCCTTTGGAGAAAAAAATTGTTCATTTTAAAAACAATGGACATTATAAAATGGCAGCGGAATTTTTGTTTGAACCACCGCAGTACGATGGCGCTATTTTATTAGATCTTTTTAGGCAAAATAACTATTTGATAGATCAGTTAAAACAGGATGTTCCTCTGACTGAAAAAGAACAAAAAGCGGTTCGAGAAATTCCAACGAAATATATGATTTGTATTCTGAATAATATGCCAGATGCATTGCCTTATTTGGAAGCCTGCAAACCGTATCTTAAAAAGTTAAACGATGTTACTGCGTATGTTAATTTTAAGGAGGTGATGCGTGTTCTCCGAAAAGTTAAATACAATAATTAGCCGTTGTTTTACTTTGTGTTTAAAGGCCCTGAAAACAGTAAACCTCCAATTACTCCCATTAAAATATAAGCAACTTGCATTCCCATACTTTCTGTATTTTGAACAGGAGTATCTAAAAATACGGAACTGATGCCTATAAAAGCTTTGCTTCCTGGAACCAGCATAATTATTCCTTGTGTTATGAACACGAGTCTAGGTGACCCGGTAATTCTAGAAAATAAATTACTGACTAGTACCACGGTTAAACTTCCGATAAATGTACTCAGTAGTATTCCTGAAAAAGAGAATAGTACACTTATGCTATAGCTTATTATACAGGTGAGAATACTGTATATTACATCCTTTTTTCTTACTTGGAAAATAGGAAGTAGGCACACGGATAATAATGGTATTCCCATGTAAGTGGCCCATTTTGGGATGTCGTTCACTATGGGTCTTACAATATCTATGTCATGCATCATTTTAAAAATTGAAAATGCGAGTAGTACCCCAAAAAATTGTTTGAAGAGCGACATAAAGGCATCAAAGAACTTAGCAGATCCAGAGACTAAACTTTTATAAGTTATTTCCTCTAGTGCCGTTGTTATTGCCATTCCTGGAATCAAAATTATGATGGAAGCTAATATGGTTAATGGCACATTTATGCTGGGGAAATAGAGGGAGAGTCCTCCTATTAGGATGCTTACCGTAAAGGATGCCAAAGCTTCAAAAGTATTGTTTACAAAAGTAAATTTACTACTGAGAAACGATAGAAGATAAACAACTCCTCCCATTAAAAATGATACTAAACATGAAATCCAATTGGTACCTAATAGTAGGCTAAATGCTGCAGCTCCTGAGGTGTATGCTAATATTAAAATAAGGTGATTTACTTTTGTTGTTTTTTGTGCTATGATGGTTAACGCCCGTTTGGCTACTTCAAAATCCAAGCTTTTATCCTGGACACGTTCGGCTACTTCAACCACTTTGGCCATGGCGCCTAAATTTAACTGTCCGGGGTCAACACATTCTAAATAACTAAAAGATTCCTCCGTGTATTTATCGTAAAATACATAATTAATACGTGTGGGTGAATCCATAAAACTTCCAGCGATGTTTTTACGTTTGGAAACTTGTTGTAAATAACGCTGTATTTTATAGGAAGGTACGCCGTATGAGTGTAGGGCTTTTCCTAGTTGAATGATAAATTGATATTTTCTAGGGATTTTCATGTCCTTGTTAGTTGTTGAGACCGCAAATGTAATTAAGTTTTGTTGTGATTAATGTAAATAGTCAATTATTTTCACCTTGTATTTTATGAATAATGTAATTTTAATTCGTATTTGTTTATGTAAAGCGTTGGTTTTGTAACAGGTTGCTAATCATGTATCATATGTATTGTTGTTTTTTACTTATGTAAAGAGAATTAATTAGAATGTTGTAAAACTGACAATTTAATTTATAACGCAAAAAAAAACACCTCAAATGGAGGTGTTTTTGTAATATTTAAAAGTGCTTGTTGTTTATTCTACAGTCACTGATTTTGCTAAATTTCTAGGTTGATCTACATTACACCCTCTCATAACAGCAATGTGATATGATAATAATTGTAATGGTATGGTTGTTAAGAAAGGAGTAAACGCTTCTTCCGTTTCTGGAATTTCAATAACGTGATCTGCGATGTCTCTAACCGTAGTATCTCCTTCAGTAACGATGGCAATAATTTTACCATCCCTAGATTTTATTTCTTGAATATTACTGACAACTTTTTCGTAATGACCTTTACGAGTGGCAATAACTACTATCGGCATATTTTCATCAATCAAAGCAATAGGCCCGTGCTTCATTTCTGCAGCAGGATATCCTTCTGCATGGATGTATGAAATTTCCTTTAATTTTAATGCTCCTTCTAAGGCTACGGGGAAATTAAATCCACGTCCTAAGTATAAACAGTTAGGAGAATCTTTATAAATGGCAGCTATTTCTTTTGTGATATCATTTTGTTTTAATAACAAAGCTACTTTACTAGGGATTAAGCTTAATTCCTGTAAGTAGTTGTGATACATAGATAAAGACAAGTTCCCTTTTGCATTTCCTACTCTCAATGCCATTAAAGCAAGTACGGTCATTTGTGTAGTAAATGCCTTCGTCGATGCAACTCCAATTTCTGGACCAGCATGTGTATAAGCACCAGAATGTGTTTCTCTTGCAATAGAAGATCCTACGACATTACAAACTCCAAAAACAAATGCTCCTTTAGATTTTGCTAATTTAATAGCGGCTAAAGTGTCGGCAGTTTCTCCTGATTGAGAAATAGCAATTACAATGTCATTTCGGGTTATTATTGGATTTCTATATCTGAATTCTGAAGCGTATTCCACTTCTACAGGAATACGTGCAAAGTCTTCAAATAAGTATTCTGCTACTAATCCTGCGTGCCATGAAGTTCCACAAGCTACAATGATAATACGATTCGCATTGGTGAATTTAGCTAAATGATTTTCTACACTACCCATTTTTACAATACCGTCATCGGCTAGTAATCTACCTCTTAAAGTATCTCGAATAGCATCTGGTTGTTCATGGATTTCTTTTAGCATAAAATGCTCGTAACCACCTTTTTCAATTTCTTCCAAGTTTAATTGAAGTTCTTGAACATAAGGAGTTACCGGACTATCGTCGTTTATTTTATGTATTTTTATTTCGCGGCCAACTTTTAAGATCGCAAGTTCTTCATCGTCTAAGTAAATAACATCTTTTGTAAATTCTACAAATGGTGATGCATCTGAAGCAAAAAAGAATTCATTGTTCTCTTCTCCAATTCCAATGGCGATAGGACTTCCTAAACGAGCGATAATTATTTCGTCTGGCTTTTCTTTGTCAAATACAGCAATGGCATAAGCTCCAATTACATTTTTTAATGCAATTTGAACCGCTTGGCCAAGTAGACAGTTGTTCTCTTTTTTTGTGTCCTCAATTAAGTTGACAAGAACTTCTGTATCTGTATCACTTTTAAAAGTATAACCACGTGTGATTAACTCTTGCTTAATACTGTCATAGTTTTCTATGATCCCATTGTGTACAATAACTATGTTTCCAGAATTTGATACATGAGGATGTGAGTTCACGTCGTTTGGAACACCATGTGTTGCCCAACGTGTGTGACCAAATCCAAGGGAACCTTCAGTACTGCCTGTTTTTGCAGTTTCTATAAGGTCGCTTACTTTTCCTTTTGTTTTTATTACGTGTATATCATTGTTCTGGTAACTTACAATTCCAGCACTGTCATATCCACGGTATTCTAAACGTTGCAATCCTTTTATAACAATAGGGTATGCTTGTCTAAAACCAATATATCCTGTAATTCCACACATAGCTTTGTGTTTTTATGGTTGAGTATTACTCGTTTAATTTTGAGTAATAAATATCTAGTTTTAATTTTTTGTCTCCATGAGCTTCAGACTCATCAAAAATTACAATTCCTTTCGGAGTCCAACTTTGATTTTTAATTGCAATGTCTGTGATACTACTTGGCATCTCTGAAGATCCATTATAGACTTTTACTCCTAATTTAAGGCTTTCAAACTCGTCGTCAGAAGTTAAAATATCCGCAATATAGTCGGTAATACTAAATTTATATTTGTGTAAAGAATTTCCTTCATCATCCTTTAGTAATACTCCGCCAACTACAGCAACACCTTCTGTGAAGATATCTCTAATGTGTTCGTTTTTAGAATAATCATATATAAACAATTGCTCTGGAATTAAGTCAGTATCGGCGTCTTGATCTATGTGTAAGATTAGGTTTGCCTCCGTGATTAATAAATTTTGAGCTCTTAATGCCTCAATGTCTTCATCTATAAATAACTCGATAACAGCATCTGATCCAGCGGCACCTTGAATGTATAGTCGGTCGTTTCCACTTGCTTTAGGGATGGTAACATCACGCTCAAGTTTGTTTGTTTTTACTCCAGCTAAAGAAAATGTAAACGTGTTTTTAGTTCTTACTGTAACACCTTCTTCACCGTTAACATCATTTCCGTTTAAATCTTCATCGTCACCTTCGTCTTTTACAACATCGTTAGAAAAGTATATTTTCATAGATGCGGCATTCATTAATAAAGAGATTAAGTGCGTTTGATTTTCGTTCAGTGCTTCTGGTTCTATATAAAGTCCTCTAAATCCTTTTCTGAAAGTCTCTAAAGAAGAAAAGTCGATTCCGTTGTTATTGTCAACAAAAATATTTTTAATAATCGTTTTGTCTAATTTAAGTTTTATAGAAGGTGTTACACTACTTGTTTTTATAGTGTCAGTATCATATACGGTACCATCTAGCATAAGTCTTTTTACGTAAGCTACGGTATCGTTAGGGTTCACTTTAAAGTTTTCTGAGTACAGATTTGTACCTTTTATATATTCTTTATTACTTAAATAAGTAGCATTTTTGCTTGGGTCGTTAGGGTCTAAAGTATTTAGGAATGTTCCCAATTCATATACGTTTATTTTAAAAGACTGATCGGCATTTCCAAAAACAGAGTCGATTGCAAATTTAGGTTTCCCATCATCGTAATCTTCTGCATTTCTAGTTGCTTGATATGGAAGGTCTATAATTACTTCATCTATGGTCATGTTGTCTCCGTAGGTGTATTTGTCTCCTGTACTAGAGATTCCTAACTGACTTATGACAGAACCTTTTAACTTTCCAAACTCCTCGTCTTTGTATATACCAAATAAGTATTGACCAAGTCCTGTAGCTTTGACACTTTCAATGTTTAGGCTTTCAGACTGAATGTTAGAAGTGATTTTTTGATTTTCAAACGTATCGTTATCAATCAAATCTACTCCTATATTGTCTATTTCTTTTTCACACGATACTGTGCTTAGAGCAATTGCAGATGCAAGCCCTAGGTAAGCGAAATAATTTCTGATTTTCATTGTAATAAATAAATGGTTTTGTAAATGTTATACAAATACTTCCGTATTGTAAAACTCTAAATAAGCTTCTCCAAACTCGTCCATTGGTTGATAATCCAATACAGGTTTATTGCAATTATCAAGATGTTCGTTCAGTTCATCTGGTAATGAGTCACTTCCTTTAATTAGTGCATCCGAATTGTCAATAGCACTTTTAAGAAGGTTTAAATGGCTAGGTGTTTCCATCACAGCTGTTTTTTCCTCACTAATATTGTCGAATTTAATTTTAGAAGTGAAATTTTCATTTAAGGTTCCTTCGAAACCATTGTCATAAACAGATGTTACAATTTTACTGTTTGTAAATAAAGGATCGTCTTTGTAGTATTCTTTTAAATATAAAGGTAACAAAGAAGCCATCCATCCATGAACATGGATAATATCTGGGGCCCAGTTTAGTTTTTTTACAGTTTCAATAACACCTTTAGCGAAGAAAATTGCACGTTCGTCATTGTCGTCAAACATGTTTTCGTCTTCATCTGTAAACAACGCTTTTCGTTTAAAATACTCATCGTTGTCAATAAAATATACTTGCATTCTTTCCTTTGGAATAGAAGCTACTTTAATGATCAATGGCATGTCCATATCATTGATAATTAAATTCATTCCGGAAAGTCTAATTACCTCGTGTAATTGGTGTCTACGCTCGTTTATAAGTCCAAAGCGGGGCATAAATATACGTGTCTGACCACCTTTACTATGCACTTTTTTAGCACTCTCGAACGACATTCTTGACATCTCATTTTCTGGTAAATAAGGAACAACCTCGGCAGAAACAAATAATACTCTCTTATCTTTCATAAAATTGGTCTAATATTTCAAACAATATGCAAAATTACGAAAATTTATGTACATTCAGAGGGTAAAAAGTGTAAGTTTGCGAGCTTTAACAGATATTAACACCTTATATTATGCTTGTTTACGCTAAAAATGATTCGTTACAAGAAAAATTAACCTCTTATAAATCTGATATTTCTGTTGGTTTTGTTCCTACGATGGGAGCATTACACAAAGGGCATTTATCATTAATAGCGACTGCTAAAAAATACAACGACATTGTGGTTGTAAGTGTTTTTGTGAATCCTACTCAGTTTGATAAAAAAGAAGATTTAGACAATTATCCTGTTACGATGGATAGTGATTTGGCTATGTTGAAAGAAATAGGTTGTGATATTGTATTTGCTCCTACTGCAAATGAAATGTATGCGGATGGATTAAAATCGGAACATTTTGATTTTGGAGGGATAGAATATGAAATGGAAGGTGCTTTTAGAGAAGGACATTTTGATGGTGTAGGAACAGTAGTGAAGCGATTGTTTGAAATAGTAAGACCTCATAATTCATATTTTGGTGAAAAAGATTTTCAACAATTACAAATTATAAAGGCATTGGTAAAAGTTGAACAGATGAATATTAGAATTATAGGCTGTCCTATTTTCCGTGAATCGGATGGATTAGCAATGAGTTCTAGAAATGCCAGACTGACAAAAGAACATAGAAAAGCGGCTCCTTTTATTCGTGAAACGTTATTAATGGCAAAAAAGAAGTTTGGCACAGAAAATGCTTTAACAGTTGTGGAATGGGTGACAGATGTATTTAAAAAGCATCCGTTGTTAGTGTTGGAGTACTTCTCTATTGCAGATGAGAAAACATTAAAGCCTATAACGCAACGTGTTCAAAATCATGACTATCGTGGCTTTATTGCCGTAATGGCAGGTAAAATAAGATTGATTGATAATATAGAACTATAAGTAATTAACTAAAAAAAAATAGTAATTTTGCCTCATGTTAGTAAATGTAGTAAAATCAAAAATTCACAGGGTTAAAGTAACCGGAGCTGATTTGAATTATATTGGCAGCATCACCATTGATGAAGATTTAATGGATGCCGCGGGTATTATAGAAGGTGAGAAAGTTCAGATAGTGAATAATAATAACGGAGCGCGTTTGGAAACTTACGCTATTCCTGGTCCTAGAAATAGTGGAGAAATAACATTAAACGGTGCAGCAGCTAGGCTGGTGGCAGTGAATGATGTTCTTATTTTAATCACCTATGCCTATATGGATTTAGAAGAAGCAAAAACATTTAAACCGTCGCTTGTTTTTCCTAATGAAGATAGCAACTTATTGAAATAGCACTTTGAATAAAAAACTTAAAAAATTAATTTTAGCAATACTTCCAATTTCATTGGGAGTATTTTTAATTTGGTACTCTTTGTCCAAATTAACCGACGCAGATGTTCAATCTATAAAAAATTCTTTTAGAACAGCTAATTACTGGTGGGTAGGACTATCGTTGCTTTTTGGTATTTTAAGTCATTTGTCCCGAGCGTATCGCTGGCAGTTTTTATTGGCTCCATTAGGATATAAACCCAAATTTGCCAATAGTGTAATGACAGTATTGCTAGCCTATTTGTTAAATTTATTAGTGCCAAGGTCTGGAGAAGTTGCCAGAGCTGCTGGAATTAAAAAATATGAAGGCATTCCTTTTGAAAAAGCATTTGGAACTGTTGTAGCCGAACGCGTGGCAGATGTTATCATGCTTTTAGGGATTATAGGGCTGGCTTTTTTCTTGCAAGCTGATTTAATCAGTAGCTATTTATTTAAAGATGGTGAGGAGAGTAATATGTTGTTTAAAATGGTGATCTTTATAGGACTTCCAATTATCGGATTTGGCTTGTTTCGCTATTTTAAAAAATCAAAACACCCTTTTATTTCTAAAATTATTAGCTTTATAAATGGCTTAATGGAAGGGCTAATTAGTGTTTTTAAGATGAAAAACAAATGGTCATTTGTCTTTCATACCGTATTTATATGGGTGATGTATATTGCCATGTTTTACGCAGTTACTTTTGCATTACCAGAAACTACAAATTTACCTTTTACGGCTATTATTGTAGGTTTTGTTGTTGGAGGACTTAGTATGGCATTGACAAACGGAGGTTTAGGAACCTATCCCGTTTTTGTGGCAAGTGCATTGATTTTATATAATGTGGATGATAATGCAGCACGTGCATTTGGTTGGATTATGTGGACCGCTCAAACTTTAATGGTATTGGTTTTTGGATTGTTATCCTTTTTATTATTGCCAATTTATAATAGGAAGTCATAAATTCCTTTTCTTTGTAAATAGATCCGATGATTATGGCAAAAACAACATCAACTTTTTTGTGTCAAAACTGTGGCGCTCAATTCCCAAAATGGTTAGGGAAATGTACTACGTGTAATGAATGGAATACTGTTGTAGAAGAAGTTTTACAAAAGGAAGAAAAACGTGAATGGAAGCAAACTTCTTCCAAAAAACGTAAAGTGGTACCGTTGAGTATAAACGAGATTAGTGTTCAAAAAGAGGATCGTATTGTTACAAACAATAACGAATTAGATCGTGTGTTAGGCGGAGGACTTGTTCGCGGTTCTGTGATCTTATTAGGAGGAGAACCTGGAATTGGAAAATCTACCTTGTGCTTACAAGTGGCTTTAACCATTCCTAAAAAAATATTATATGTTTCTGGAGAAGAAAGTCAATCTCAAATAAAAATGAGAGCTGACCGGTTAAAGAGTAACAATAATGATTGTCTTATCCTCACCGAAACAAATACGCAGAATATATTTAAACATATAGAAAAAGAGCAGCCAGATGTCTTGGTTATTGACTCTATTCAGACCTTATTTACGGATTTTATAGAGGCATCTCCTGGGAGTATTTCTCAAATTAGGGAAACAACTGCGGAGCTGACAAAGTTTGCAAAAGAAACTGCTACTCCGGTGTTATTAATAGGTCATATTAATAAGGAAGGAAGTATTGCAGGGCCCAAAATATTGGAACATATGGTGGATGTGGTACTGCAATTTGAAGGAGATAGAAATCATACTTTTCGTATTTTACGCGGTCAGAAAAACAGATTTGGATCTACTGCTGAACTTGGAATATATGAAATGCAACATACAGGATTGCGTGAAGTTTCCAATCCTTCTGAAGTGTTAATTAGTGACAAGGACGAAGATTTAAGTGGAAATGTAATTGTAGCTACTTTAGAAGGAGCGCGCCCTTTAATGATAGAAGTTCAAGCATTGGTTAGTACCGCTGTTTATGGAATGCCTCAACGTTCTGCAACGGGTTACAATATTAAAAGACTCAATATGTTATTGGCCGTATTGGAAAAGCGTGCCGGTTTTAGGTTGGGGGCTAAAGATGTCTTTTTAAATATAGCAGGGGGAATAAAAGTAGATGATCCTGCGATAGATTTAGGGGTGGTTTGTGCCATACTATCTTCTAATGAAGATGAGCCTATTCCTAGTAATATGTGTTTTGCAGCCGAGGTTGGGTTGGCAGGGGAAATTAGACCTGTAAGCCGTATTGAACAGCGTATTTTAGAAGCCGAGAAACTTGGTTTTGAAACTATAGTAATATCGTCCTATAATAAGATTGATACAGGTAAATTCGGTATCATTGTGCGTAAAATATCAAAGGTAGATGATTTAGTGAGTTTACTTTTTTAGAGTTGGTCTTCACCAAGATATAAACTAAGATCAGAAGGGCCTTCAATAACTGTTTTTTTCATTTTTAGCGTACCGTCTTTTGTTGCGATGGTTTCCCATTTTATTAATGAGATTTTTAGAGCTACAATTTCTAATCCAGTGATGGATTTTGGATGTACGCAGCTACCATCGTTGAAATAAGGTATTTCAGATGGTTTTGGAAATCTAGGACGATGTGTATGTCCAGTTATTACCATTTGATTTTTATTGTGTTGAATCCATTTTTTGATTCTCTTTTCTACACGAATTAATTCTTTATGGTTTTTCGCAGGACTTGTAGGATCATTATAGCCAACTAATTGTAATGGTGTCCATAGGTAGCGAACTAAAAAGCGACTCAATTTCCAGCAATAATAGTTAAAGAAATCAGCTTGATGCCCATGCATTAAAAAGATAGACTTTCCAAGAGACTCAATTTGTAGTTGTAGTGATTCATAATAAGTGAGGTCCTTAAATAATACTTCCCTTTTGTTGGTGTTTTTGTTAAAATGACTGCCTAGTATTTTTGAGACATGTAATTTGTTTTTAAAAACCATGTCGTGATTTCCCCAAATCATAAACAGTCGTTTTTTTTGATGGAATTTTAAAAGCATATCAAATCCATCTCTGTAGGATTCTAATATTTCTGAAAATTTATTGTTTTCCCATAGCTCAATACCATCACCTAATTCAATATAAGTAAATCCATTGTCGTAATAATTAGATAACGCATGCTCATAAATCTCACTGTTATGAGAGAAATCATCGGCATAACTGTTATTGCCTCTATGGCAATCGCTAAAAAGAATCAGTTTAGATTTTTTAGTTAGGGATATCGAATGTGATTTTTTAAAGGCACGACTAATGGTTCTTTGCATCATAAGCGGTTTGTTTGAGGCTAAAATAGTAGAAATATTATTAATGTATTGAGTTTTACTTGGTTCGAATTTTAAAACTTAATAATTGTTGATTTTTTAAGTGTGTATGCTTGTTAAAAATACTATCTTTGCACTCGGATAAAATGTCCTCTATTCCATCTTTTTTTGATTATGATAGTTTGTAGTAAGTCCCCATTAGAGGAAGCTTTTCGTGATAATGTAACACTAGACCTTGACCAAAGAACAGAAATGATTTCTTGGATTAATTCTTATATAAATACTATTAGTCCTGAATTTATAATGCTGTTGGATTTATCAAAAAAAACACCCTGTTTTTACGAAAAATGCTTTAGTATTATGGATAACTGTGGGAATAAATGCGATGTAGAAAATTTATCAGAAAATGTTGTTGACGAGCAGCGAGAGGATATTAAATTAGTTGATAAAGAATTATTGGAGTTTGCTAATTCTAATGTAATTCCACCGCGTTCTTGTAGTTTTAATTTGAGGTTCAATGTTATGTACCCTGCGCAAAAGCCTATAACTTTTTTACGTAAGGTTATCGCAGTATCAAATAATGACCAAGGAAAACCTGCTATTGTTTTGGTTATTTTACAGGATATAACAAAACTAACCAATGCTATTCAAGGTACTTACTTTGAAATTAAGTGTTTGAAACAATCTAGTGCCGTTAAGAACAAATTTAAAGACTTAGTAGAAATTATTAATAATAAGAGGGAATCTGATATTACACTGACAAAAAGAGAAAATCAGGTGCTTCAGTTGTTAATTAAAGGCTACACAAGTATGGATATTTCCAAAGAATTTTTTATTGCTAAAACTACGGTAGACAAACATCGTCAAAATTTAATGCGTAAGTATAAAGTAAGTAATGTTACGCAATTGATTCGTAAATACTTGCAGTCAGTAGCATAAAAGTCCCCCTTCACATAAATACTTACTTATAAGTATTTTTAACATAAGTTAATAAATATATATTTGTTGATAATTATCACAATTGTTATCTCCCAATGTCTTAAATTTTTAAGTCATTTTTAGCAGTTGAAATTCTAACAAGTATTTCATGGAAAATGTATTTTTTTATGCTGCTAACGCAAAGCGTTCTAGTAGGTGTATTCTTCAGTCTGAAAGGAAACAAAAGAACTTCCCTGCCTTAATCCTAAGAGATGTTTTTCTTTTTTTTATTCAGTTTCTCAAAAAACAGGAAGTGTTTTTGTATCAATTATTTAAAGATAATCTGTTGTTTAGTAGCAGGTTAAAAAATGTTGTTCTAGCCGTCTGATACCTTTTTTTACGCTAATAATTTTAACTTTTTCATGATTTTTAAAGCTGGTTAAGTCATAAAAAAATAATAATGGAGTTTAAAACCTTATTATTTCTTCTTCTTAATTAGCCCTTTTTAAAATACTCTAACTAGTATTACCCCTTTTAATATGACAAAAAATTACGTATTTAAAAAAACATCCAAAGCTGTGATGTTTCCAATCAAAACATGTTTACTATTGTTTGTTTTGTTTTTCTCAAACTTATTGTTTTCTCAAACCAAAGGATTGATTTTTGAACCGGCAACTGGCGGAGGTGAATTGATTCTTGACCCCAATAGTGATGGCTATGTTTCTAAGACAACAAATGGGTTTGGAGCAAATGACTCTACAGAAAGTGAAATTCCGTACAAAGCATTTGTTTTTCCAGGAACGGAACCTATTGCTGATATTGAAAATGGTCCTGATGGAGGATTTACAGATTTTGTTGATTCTGGTAATTTAGATCCCGCGATGTCTTATTTTGATAGTTCAGGGAATTGGTTGTTTCGATTGCGAATGGGAGATGTACGAACCAATGCGAAAAGTTACAGTATTCTAGTAGATACCGATGGTTTGTTTGGGAACACAGGACTAAATAAAGATCCGGATTATAGCCCAAGTAACCCTGGTTTTGAAATTGAAATAGTACTCGCTACTAAATTTGGTGTTTATATCTATGATGTAGATGGCACTCCGAATTGTACACCTGTAGTTTCGTATAATGGAACTACAAATTATCAAAAATCTATTGCACATTCGGAGGTTTTAGGAACTGATTATTTTTTAGACTTTTATGTGGCTGTGGCCGACTTAACCACTCATTTTGGAATGGATAAAAATTCAACCATCCGTATGGCGATTGTTGATAATATGGCGGCTAAGAAGTCAACCGTTTGTAACGAGTCGTCAGCCTCGGACATCGCGGGAGTTGGTGGAGATTGTGGTTCTTTGGCATCGTGTTTAGAAATAGTGATAGACAATCAAGGCCCTTGCTCCTTGGAAGATATTAATGCGGGGAATTGCCTTTCAAAAACAGACTGTCCTATTATTTCAGGGAGTATTGGAGAAGGAGCTACGAGTGTTTCAGGTACTTCAGTAGAGGTAGATGGAACTGTTATAGAAGTGTATAAAAATGGAATATCTATTGGAACGACAACTGTAACTACAGGAAATTGGATTTTAGAAGGGATCGCTCCTTCATTTGTTTTTGGTGAACAGGTGTATGCGACCGCATCGGCAACGGGAAAATATTTATCTGATACAGATTGTAATAGTACCACGGTTGATTTTTCTTGTGCAACGGTGTCAACTGCTCCCTCACCAGGAAGTATAGTTAAAATAAATGGAGATAAAGGATACAATGTAACGGCTCCTGAAGGAACTATTGTTAGATGTTATGATGCATCTGGGGTTTTAATAGATCCTGGAGTATTGGATTTAGTTGATTTTACAACTGCAGAACAGACTGTAGGAGCAAGCGGAGTTGTTAGTTTCGAATGTCAAACAGGAGGATGTTTTGGATCTGTAGTATATAGTTTTACTTTTGAAGAACCAGGAGCGTGTGAATCAGATAAAACTTATGATTGTCAATTGTTGGGGAATAAAGCGACTACATCTGCTACACCAAATGTTACTTCATCAATTACACTTGCTTCAACATCAGTGCAAGGAACGACAGAAATTGATGCAGGAGGAGTACATGTAATTTTATATATAAACGGAATTCAAAAAGGGACTGTTAATACGACAGATGGAAATTGGATTATTGCTTCTTTGAGTTTTTCTGATTGTGATGTTGTTACTGTAAAAGCTATTGTAGGTGGGAACTGTATTTCGGATCCTTTTGAAGTAATTGTTGGATCGAGTGTGGCTGTTTCTCCGGTGATTACAGGTAGTTATTGTCCTGCAGAGACTAATTTGAAAATTAAAGGAACATCCACAGAAGCTGTAGGGACTATAATCACAGTATATGAAAATGCAACCGCTTTAGGGACCACGACTGTTTTACCAGGTGATTATTGGGAATTTAGGGTGCCTGTTGTTTCCTTGCCTCTTTCCAGTTTGAGTTCTTTAACAGCAACGGCAACACCAAATACAAGTTGTGGGGTTGAGAGTTTACCATCTGTTATTGTAACTGTTGGAACAGCAGCTAGTAATACGAGTTTAGCTATTAATCCTGATAAAATTTATGAGCAGTCTACAACACTTTCTGGTAAAGGAGTTGACGGTGATGATATTTCGCTATTTGTTGATGGTTTTATTGTAGAAGGAGTGACTGCTGAAGTTGTAGGAGTTGATTGGACTATGAACAATATTCCTACCTATGTATTTTATACGGGAGGTGTTGTTACTGTAAAAGCAGCGAATGGAGGAGGTTGTGAATCAGAAATGTCTGCTTCAAAGACAGTGTTTTGTAATATTCCTTCAGATATATTAGTGGTTAATCCAGACAATGAGATTATCTGCTCCGGTTCGTTTGTTGCTAATGTGCAAGTAATGAGTTCTGAAAACCTTATTGTATATCAATTATATCTTGCAGATAAGCTAACACCAACAGGAAGTTCTATCCTTGGAAATGGCGGTACTATTACTTTAAATAGTGGCGTTTTAACTGCCGACACCGTTTTGTTTGTAAAAGCATTTAAAATACCTGATGGTTCGTGTGATGCCGTTTTTTTAACCGATTTTATAAATGTGACTGTAAATGCATTGCCAAATTTAGCGTTAACGGTAAATACAACAAGTCCTATTTGTAAAGGGACAGGGACGGATATTACTGTGGATCTTACGGAGTCAGGATATACATACCAACTTAGAAATGATAGTGATGATACTCATATTGGGAGCGCTATTTCAGGAACAGGAGGTACAATTAATTTACCTACAGGTAATTTGTCATTAAATACCACTTTTAATGTATTGGTTACAGGTGTTTCTCCTTCAGAATGTAATGGTCAACTTGCTGGGACAGTGGAAGTATTACTCAATGATATTCCAGAAATTATTCTGAAATCATCTACAATTCCTTCAACTTGTGGTGCAACAGATGGGAGTATTGATTTGGATTTTCAAAATTTGATTGACGGAATATATACCATAAATTATGTGGATGAATCTTTAGTGGCTCAGTCTTTTACGAATGTTACCGTAACTGGAGGAAATACTTTAATCAGTGGATTGGGTGTAGGTGAGTATAACGATTTAAGCATAACAGTATCAGGTTGTACTTCTGTGCAAAACATAGATGTTGATTTAAATTGCCCGCCTTGTAATTTAGTAACTACAGGAATCACCTCTCAACGTTGTAACGATAATGGAACAGGAGGGGATGCATCGGATGACTATATTAGCTTTAGTTTAAATCCAACAGGAACAAATCTTGCAGCTACCTATACTTTAACTGTTAATAACGGCGGTACTATAAGTCCTAATTCAGGAACCTATGGAGGAGATACAAATTTCACATTACATAACGGATCTTCGGATAATACAGTGTATACAATTACCTTGACGGATGCGGGTGATGTTGGATGTGTGATCACAACAACTGTTCAGGAAAATAGTTGTTCCGTTGTTCCGAATATAGCCCCAGTGGCAGCTGATAATTTTTATACAGAAAATATTGGTGTAGCAAATATTACCGGAAATATCATCAATGATAATGATGCTTTAACAGGTGTAGATGCTGATGCAGATCACCTACTTTCGGAGTTGTTTGTTTCTAATATTTTAATAGGAACACAAAATTATACTCCAGGTTCGACACCTATTGTCTTAACAAGTTTTGGGAGTTTAATAATTAAAGTAAATGGAGATTTGTCTTTCTCACCCGAAGCTGGTTTTGTAGGTACAATCCCACTGATAACTTATACATTGTCCGATGGAGAGGATACCGATACGGCAGATGTATATATTACGATCCAAGATCCTTCAATTGGGGGAATCGAATGTGGGGTGATCAATACATTGTATCAAACAATATATAATTCAACAACGAAAAAAGCTGAAGTACATAGGTTCAATCCATTTTTAAGTAGTTATGTGTATGTTGGATCCTTGGATGGATTTGGAAATGGAACTCCGGATAACTCTACCTATTTGGCGGAAACGGGGCTTATTTATATGTCAAAGAAAAATAGCAATACTATTGAGATTTTTGACCCAGCTGATAATTTTGCCTATTTAAGTACAATTACTATTGCAACTAGTGGGGCAAAAACGATAAGTTTTAACAATAACCTGTTTTCTAAAGGAAGCATTATTTCGTACATGAGGGATGGTATAGTGGTTTTGATAGATGTGTTAGATTTAGATGTTTCGTCTGATATTACCATAGATGATGCAAGTGAGTTAGTGAAAGAAAGAATTGAAGTGATATCAAGAAGTGGTGTTGCTTCAACCCCAAGTGATTGTGTACTAATAGACGATGTTATTTATGGAATGATAGGAACTTCCTTGGTAAAGGTTGTTTTAGTTAAAGATGTAAGTGGAGATTACACAGGTGCTATTGGAAGTTCCAAGGTCGTTATCGTGGATTCAGATCTGGGAGATCCAGACCCTGTAGCCGGATTTGGTGCTGCTTGGCAAGATAAATTAGGGAATTTTTATGCTTTTAACAATGGGAATGGATTTATTTATAGAATAAATGATGTTAGAAATGCTGTGAACCCAGTACTTGAAAAAATATTTACAACGAATTCTTCTACTTATAACGATGGTTTTGGATGTGAATTACAATTGAGTCCATTAGACTGGGATGGAGATGGATTTGAAGATGCAATAGATTTAGATATAGATAACGATGGAATTGATAATGTTCAGGAAGGAGGTCTTACTGCTGATTTTGATGGCGATGGGATACCAAACGCTTATGATTTAGATTCAGATAATGATGGAATCCATGATGTAACAGAAGCAGGAACAGGAAACCTAGATTTAAATAATGATGGTGTAATAGATACCATGTTAAACCCTGTTACGGGAGATACCAATAATAATGGATTGGCTGATATTGTAGAAGGACCTGTTGGAAATGGAACTGTTCCGGTAAATACTCAGTTAAGTACAAATCCTAATTATTTGAATTTAGATGCTGATGGTGATGGCTGTTCTGATGCCAATGAAGCGTATGGTGATGGAGCAATTGATAATAGTGATGGTGGTGAATATGGAGATGTTGATGATGCTGTTTTTGGAGACTTAAGAATGTCATCTTATGGTGAAGTGTTAGCGGCGAGCTATCAAATCCCTGTAAATTTAGATGCAAGTTTAGGAGATGTTGAACAGGATTATATACAGTTTAATGATAATTTGAATGGAATTACGACGCAGCCTATTGGAGCTATAGTATTTGAAAACTCAAATGCTTCATTTTCTGTACAAGCAAATGTCTCAGGAAATACGATTAATGTTTCATATCAATGGCAAGTGGATACGGGAAGTGGAACTTTTGTTGATGTTTCTGGAGCTACAGCCGCTACATTATCATTGTCAAATGTTACCATAGGAATGACGGGTAATTTGTATCGCGTAAAGCTTTCAACCTTGACAAATGTATGTGATTTTGATGGATATTCAACTTCAGTAAGTTTAACCGTAAAACCAGTAATTACTGCAAATAATGACACAGGGACTACTATTAATGGATATCTAGGAGGTTCAACTGTAGCAAATGTTTTAGGGAATGATACTTTGGGAGGATCGTCAATTATATTAAGTGATGTAAACCTTACATTAGTAAATACGGAAAACGCAAAAATTTCATTAAACCTTTCTTCTGGAGAAGTAATTGTGGCTTCAGGAATAAAAAAAGGATCGTATAAGTTAACCTATCAAATTTGTGATAAAGCGTTTCCTTTAAATTGCGATACAGCAGAAGTTACCGTGGCAATTACACAACCTGTAATAGATGCCGTAACAGAAACCTTCCCAGCAATCAATGGAAAAGATGGAGGAGCTACCGCATCAGTTCTAACAAACGATACCTTAAATGGGGATCCAGTGG
>Ga0209292_1001624_pt1 | contig 27151 bp, 23 predicted proteins | sample GOMGulsemesocosm_2_FD_184634 | JGI IMG/M metagenome (GOLD analysis project Ga0209292, IMG submission 184634) | Methane-oxidizing microbial communities from mesocosms in the Gulf of Mexico - GOM9C Gulf of Mexico (SPAdes) (version 2) | ecosystem: Environmental > Aquatic > Marine > Cold seeps... | reverse complement strand
TTAAATTGATAATTAGTAATATACATGAAATACACATTATCAATCCAACCCATTTGAATTTTTGGAACTTGACGTTTACTTTTCCAATACTTTTAAGTCCTATTGATGGAAAAGTCAAATAAATTAGTCCTTTTATTAATTGAGTTAATCCGTAGAGAGTGACTAGAATCATTGGCCAAGTCCACACAAAATGAAATGAAAGGATAATAGATCCCATCCCTAATGAAAGCATTGCATTAAAAATATTTCCAATATTTCCTTTTTTATATAAAAACTCAAAAAATTCAATCCATATTTTTGGTTGAAAAAAATGGGATAACCCAATAACAAATAAATTAATAGCTACAAATAGCTGAATGGATTGAATTGTATTCATAATTATTTGTTTTTAGTTTGTCGTTTATAATCACCAATTTTAAACTACGAACACCTATAAAATAAATGTTAAGAGGTGAGTAAATCAAAAATATTTGGCGATTATGTAAAGATAGAATTACTTTCGAAATCACACATTATACACGTATTGTTTATAGTTGTTCTAAGTTTACCAATTTTATAATATTACTTTTTTTTCTTTAATTTTTGGGAATACCTTACGGTGCTCATTGCGGCTAAAATTCCGACTAATATGATTTTATGTAAATTTTTCATTTCAATTTTATTTAATGTTTTGTAGATTTTTAGATTGCGTGTCCAACAGTGTGACCACCAGATACATTGATGGTTTCACCTGTTACAAAGTCCGCATTAGCTAAATAGTAAGCTGCTTCTGCAATTTCATTCGCTTCACCTATTCTGTTTAATAAATGTAATCCAGCTAAACTATCTGCATCTTCAACACCCATTTTTCCTTGTAACGGACTTCTAATAATTCCCGGTGCGATAGTATTGACCTTGATATTGTTTTTTCCAAACTCTGCAGCTAATTGTCTGGTCAAAGCATGAATTGCTCCCTTACTAGTAAGTGGCGCTGTGGCAGGAAATCCGTCGATAGCATGATCTACTAGAGCTGTTCCGATATTAATGATAGAACCTTTTCCTTGATTTATCATTGGAGGAATTGCAGCTTGGGTTGTAAAATAGGTTCCCTTTAAATTTACATTCCAGAAAAGCTCTAAATCTTTATCTTGAACATCTAAAAATGGTTTCGGAGCAAATACACCAGCATTGTTGATAAGAACATCTACAGAGTTGAATTTTTCTAAGGCCAATGTCACAAGTTTCTGTCCTGTTTCACGTTTGCAGATATCTCCTACGAAATACGTAGCATTTGTAGGAGAACCAAACTCCTTATATGTTTTCCTTAAATTTTCTTCGTTGGAAGAATTCATAACGACATTACTCTCTCTTTCAATAAAGTATTTTGCAATTGCTTTTCCGATTCCAGAAGATGCACCTGTGATAATTACTGTTTTGTTTTTCATGTCTTAAATTATTTTTTGGTTCCTGTATATTGTTTTCCGTCATACCCCCAATTTTCGATAGGTACTTCATCTATCACAACATGTGTTGTTTTTGGATTTTTGTTAAGTACATCTACAACTAATTGCGTTGCTCCTTCTATTAATTGACGCTTTTGATCTTTCGTCACATTTTCATCGGTGACTTTAATGTTAATGTATGGCATAATCTTATGTTTTATGATTAAATTAATTACTATACAAAGGTGCGATGAAGCTTAATAAGCACGTAGGAGGTATGTCACTATTTAAGTGTGATATAGATCACATAAGGATCAATTTGACTTAGCGGGAAAAGGAAGTTACTTGTTTAGCCTGCTCAATGTTTCTCTAGAAACACCAAGATAAGAGGCTATTAATTTTTTAGGAACTCGTTGAAAAAGTTGAGGATACTGTTTAAGTAGCAATTCATATCGTTCCTTAGCAGAATTTTTCAATAGTGAAAGTATTCTATTTTGAAGAGCTATTCTACCCGTTTTACTTTTTTTAGCCCAAAAACGCTCCATTTTATGCATCTCTAAAGTTAGTTTTTTTCGGTTTTCGAACGTGATATATAATAATTCACTATCCTCAAGACAGTCTATAGAAGTATTAGCATTTGTTTGATTTGTGAAAGCCTCATAGTCGGAAGTCCACCAATTTTCCATAGCAAATTGTAGTATATGCTCTTTACCAGTATTGTCAAAAAAATAGGTTTTCAGGCAACCTTTTATAACCCAATACTCCTTGTTAATAGGTTCCCCTTCTTGAACTAAAAATTGGTGCTTTCGTTTTTTGATATGTTCAAAATGACTGAGAATAAAATTAAATTCTTCGTCAGTAAGTTTAATTATTTCTTCTATATGTTGTCTAAGAGGATGATTCATGTAGTTATTGCCAACGGTTTGTATATGAAACATAGTGTGTAAAAACGCACTTTTTGCTTCAGAATGTGTACTTAGTCAAATATAATTAATAAAGTAAGTCTATTTTTATTAATCTAATCAACGGTATTCAATACTGCCACAGTATGGCAAGCTGCTATACCAGCAGTTTCTGTACGTAGACGTGTATTCCCTAAGGCAACGGGGGCAAAGCCTTTATTTAAAGCTAGTTTAATTTCGTTGGTTGAAAAATCCCCTTCTGGGCCAATTAAAATGGTATAATTTTCTGTTGGTTTTACTTGCGACTGTAATTGGGTTTTCTCCTGTTCTTCACAATGTGCAATAAACAGTTGTCCTGTAAAGTCTTGATTGATGAACTCTTTAAAACTTATCGATTCATTTAGTTTAGGCAATTGCATTTGTAGGGATTGTTTCATAGCACTTTGAATAATTTTTTCAAAACGTTCCTTTTTAATTACTTTTCGTTCGGAATTATCACAGAATATTGGTGTGATTTCATCAATTCCAATTTCTGTAGCTTTTTCTAAAAACCACTCCATTCTGTCATTCATTTTAGTAGGAGCAATGGCAATATGTAAGTTGTAATTATGATTATTGATTTGTTTAGTATTGTTTATTTGTACTAAACAGTTTTTTGCATCAGCAAGAGTGATTTCAACAGTAAATAGAAAGCCTTTTCCGTTTGTAATATTTAGTGTATCACCTTCTTTTTTACGCAATACACGAACTATATGCTTACTTTCTTCTTTAGAGAAAGTGTATTGTTTGCATTCGGAATTAATATCGGGACTATAAAATAATTGCATTAAATTTCTTTTAATTTGGTTTTGGCGTGTTCAACACCTAATTCAATAAAAAACAGTAATTCTTCTTCGGTTTTTACAGCGTCTGGTAAAACATATAAAAACTCTTTCATTGCTTTTTTGGTGAAATCCATAGGTTGAATGTTCTCTTTAGCTAATAGTTCATCAATTTTTGAAGTAATAACTCTAACAGCAAGTTTTTCTTTTACAATCCCTACGGTCATTTTTCCTTTATATAGAAAAACTAAGCCTCCAAACATTTTCTTTTCAGTAAAACCATATGGAAAAAGTGTTAATGAAGTACGAACGCGAATTGCAAGTAATTCGTTAAAAGCCATTTTATAAATTAATTAAAGTTGTTAATTAATCTTTTCTTTTTCTCTTTTTCAAAAGATATTTTTAGCACTTGCAGTAGTCTTATGTCTTTTTGTTGTTTAGTTTTATTGATAATATAATACTTTTTTGAATCTGGTAAATCTAAGTTGTAAATTGTGTTAGGTTTGTTTTCTATTAAAGAGTTAACAAACTGTTTAGATGCTTTATTGGCTGTAAACCAACCTAAATCACCACCTCTAATTGCATTTCTGTCCATAGAGTAGGTGCCAGCTAATTGGTTAAACTGACGACCTGATTTTAGTTTTGATTTAATTACTTGTTTTAAGCTATCTATTGCTGATTTTTTTAGTTTTTTACCGTCAAAATAAATGTAACTAGCTCGGTAGTGTAATATTGGTTTGATGCTGATAACTTTATAAAGTGTATTAGCGCTTTGTTCTTCAGTTTCAAAACTAGTACCAATAGTTTTGCTAAATAGTTTTTTTGATAAACTATTATTGTGCTTCTCTTCGTTGTAGGTGTATATTTTAGCTTTTAATTCAGGATGATCCTTAATAAATTGTTTAGCAGATTTAATATCAGTTACCAAATCTAAATCCTTTTTCAGCTGTTCAATGTTAGTTTGTGAAAACGTAATGTGAAAACAAAAAAGTAAAACAATAAAAAAATATTTTTTAGCCATGATTATAGGTGTTATATTTTAAATCGTGCATTTGCGGTTGTCTGTACATCAGAGAAATCTTTTTCAAGATACTTTAAATATCCTACAATTCCAATCATAGCCGCATTATCTGTAGTGTATTCAAGTTTTGGAACGTAAGTTTTCCATCCAAATTTTTGCTCACCATCTTTTAATGCTTTTCTAATACCTGAATTAGCAGAAACTCCACCACCAATCGCAATGCGTTTTATTCCGGTACTTTCAGTAGCCTTTTTAAGTTTGTCAATTACAATACCAATAATAGTGTATTGTAATGAAGCACATATATCATTTATATTTTCACTTATGAAATCAGGGTTTTCTTTTACATTTTTCTGTATAAAATATAAAACAGCAGTTTTTAAGCCGCTAAAACTAAAATTCAAATCGGCTACTTTTGGTTTTGGAAATTGAAAAGCTTTGGGGTTCCCTAAAGCTGCTTTTTTGTCTATTAAAGGGCCGCCAGGATAAGGGAGGCCAAATATTTTTGCGCTTTTATCAAAAGCCTCTCCAATAGCATCATCTAAAGTTTCTCCAATAACAGTCATGTCAAAGTAATTATTTACTTGTACAATTTGCGTGTGCCCACCAGAAATAGTCATTGCTAAAAAGGGAAATACTGGTTTTTCTTGTGATTCATCTCCTATAAAATGTGCTAATATATGTGCTTGCATGTGGTTTATAGCCAATAATGGAATTTGTAAACCTTGTGCTAATCCCTTTGCAAATGAGGTCCCAACTAATAAAGATCCCATTAATCCAGGTCCTTGTGTAAAAGCTATGGCATTTAGCTGTTTTTTATCGATATTTGCTTTGTCTAATGCTTGATGTACAACAGGGACAATATTTTGTTGGTGCGCTCTTGAAGCTAATTCCGGAACAACACCTCCGTATTTGGTGTGAATCTCTTGATTAGCAACAACATTGCTCAGCACTTTGTCGTTACAAAGTACAGCGGCACTAGTATCGTCACAAGACGATTCGATTGCAAGAATATAGATATCTTCGGATTTCATAAATTAAGGCACAGAATTTGTAAATAAAAAGCAAAGTTAAAACAATATAAACTATCAAAAAACTAAGAAAAATACTATTTAGGATTCTTATAATTCTACTGTTATTGTTTTTATTGTTGGGGATATTAGTATCACTGCCTTATGTACAAACACAATTAGGGAAAAAAGTAACAAAATCACTTAATAAAGAATATAATACAAATATCAATGTTGGTAAAGTAGGAATTAATCTTTTTTCTGGAGATGTAGCTTTAAAAGATATTTATATTGAAGACCATCATAAAGATACGTTAGCTTACATAGGAGCATTAAACACTTCAATACTTGATTTTAAAGAATTAAGGGAAGGTGATTTATTATTTGATGCAATAGAAATTGATCGTTTAGACTTTATTATTAAAACCTACAAAGGAGAAACTGATACAAGTTTAGATGTTTTTATAGCAAGTTTTGATAAAAATGATACTATTCCTCGTACCACTCCTTCAACATTTTTAATGACTGCAAAAAGCGTGGCTATTGAAAATAGTAGGTTTCGGTTTATTGATAATAATATTAAAACACCTAAAATATTAGATTTTACTAATTTAAATATTAATGGAGAAGCATTAAGTATTAATGGAGCTAATGTTGATGTAAATATTACCGATGCTAATATGTTTGATCATAGAGGTGTGCAGATAACACAATTAGCTACAGATTTTTCGTATACCCTTACACAAATGCGATTTGAAGGGATTGATTTAAAAACGAATTCATCTGCTATATTTGGTGAATTGACTTTTGATTATAAACGTTCTGATTTCTCAGATTTTAATAATAAAGTAAAGTTAAACGCATCTTTTAAAAACTCAAGTATTTCCTATACTGATTTAAATGCTTTTTATAATGAATTTGGTGAAGATGCAGCCTTGTTTACAACAACAGTTTCAGGGACATTAAATGATTTAAAGCTACCAGATTTAAAATTAAAAACCTTGAATAACACCGTTATAAATGGTGATTTTAATTTAAAAAATTTATTGTCAAAAGATTCGGATAGTTTTAAGTTGATAGCAGATTTTGATAATTTAAAATCGACATATACGGATTTAAAAAATATGCTACCTGGTTTGTTAGGAAAGTCACTACCATCTTCTCTTAGAAACATGAGGGTGTTTACGGTTACTGGTGATGTTGTCGTAACTAACAAATATATTGATGCGGATGTTAATGTAATTACTGCCATTGGTGATGTAAAAGCAACGATGTTGCTATCAGAAATTGAGGATATTGATAACGCAAAGTATAAAGGGGTAACTTCATTTTCAAAATTCGATTTTGGTAAGCTATTGCAAGATGATAGTTTTGGTCCTGCGAGCTTTATTGCGGATGTTGACGGACAAGGGTTTACTTTAGAAAACCTGAATACCTTAGTAAAAGGTAATATTTCAGCCATTGAAATCAATGACTATACCTATCAAAACGTATCAGTTTTTGGGCAAATTCAACAAAAAATATTTAATGGAAAATTAGTATCAAATGATGAAAATTTACAATTGACATTTGATGGGTTAATCGATATGTCTTCCAAAATCGATGTCTATGATTTCAAAACTTCTATTGCACATGCTAATTTTAATAAAATTAACTTAGTAAAAAGAGATTCTATAGCTACGTTTAAAGGTGATATAGAAATGAAAATGAAAGGATCAGGTATTAATGATGCTTTTGGTGAAATACTCTTTAAAAATACTCATTATAAAAATCAACATGATAATTTTTATTTTAAAGATTTTAAATTGAGTTCCTCTTTTAATGAAAATAATATTAGGACTATAACAATTAATTCTCCTGAAGTTGTTACTGGAAAGATAGTTGGGAAATTTAAGTTTGAAGAATTAATTTCATTGGCAGAGAATGATTTGGGAAGTATTTATACCAACTACAGTCCTATAAAAGTTGCAGATGATCAGTTTTTTGACTTCAATATTAAAATAGAGAATAAGCTTACTCAAATTTTTTACCCAGATATTATTATTCATAAGCAAGCGACTTTTAAAGGAAGAGTATCAAGTGAAGAGAAAGAATTTAAATTGAACTTGAAGTCGCCTAAAATTAGCTTTCAAAATAATGTATTTGAAAATGTTAATATTCAACTTGACAATGACAACCCTTTGTACAATGCTTACGTTAGTATTAATGACATTAAAACTGATTTTTATGATGTTTCAGAATTTAATTTAGTAAATAAAACAATTAGTGATACGTTGTTTTTCAGAACGGAGTTTAAAGGAGGTGAGCTAAGGAGTGATGATTATAAGTTAAACGTGTATCACACCATTAATAAGGACAATAAGTCAGTATTTGGTTTTAAAAAATCAGAAATAAAAATAAATGAGTATGACTGGGTTATCAATGAACTAAATGAGAAAAACAATAAGGTAGTATTTGATAAAAAGTTTAAAGATGTTCTATTGGAGAAGTTTATCATTAGTCATAAAGCAGAGTTTTTAATGCTCTCAGGAGCGTTACATGGTGATAAAGAAAAAAACATCAATCTAGAAATTAATGATGTAAGGTTATCAAAATTATTACCAGAAATTAAGCACTTTAATTTTAAGGGGGTTGCAAATGGTAAACTTAATTTGCTTCAAGAAAAAGGGCTGTATAAGCCAAACGCAGGGTTAGTAATAGATGATTTTAATATCAATGGCCAGCATTTAGGATTGTTTAATTTGAATATAGAAGGAGATGACGATTTTAATGTCTATAATATTAAATCGAGTATTGTAAATGAGAATATAAAAGCATTAAATGTAAGCGGAAGTGTAGACTTTGCTCCAGAAAACCCATACCTAGATTTAGATCTAAACTTGAATCAATTAGATCTTTCGTTTTTTAGTGCTTTAGGAGATGATGTAATTTCAAATATCAGAGGGTTTGCTTCAGGTAATGCCAAACTTTATGGGAATTATGATAACCCAGAATTTTCAGGAACTCTATATTTAGATGAAGCAGGATTAAAAATACCCTATTTAAATGTCGATTTTGATTTTGAAAATAAAGCAAAGATTGTTCTGGAAAACAAGCGTTTTTTATGTGATAATATTGCTATAATGGATACAAAATACTTTTCATCTGGTCGTTTAAATGGTTTTGTAGCTCACGAGTATTTTACAGATTGGGAAATGGGACTGAAAATTTCAACAGATAATTTATTGGTTTTAGATAAAAAACAAGAAGAGGAATCCTTGTATTACGGAAAAGCTTTTATTGCAGGGACCGCAGAAATTACTGGCCCTACAGGTGAATTACTGGTTAAGGTTAACGCTAGAACAAAAGCAGGAACAGTTTTCAAAATCCCAATTAGTGATTCTGAAGCAGTAGGTGATAACTCATTTATCAGAAGAGTATCAAAGTTTGATAAATTGAATTTGAATCAGGTAGATGCTAATTTACCAGATGATATTAGTGGCTTAGAGTTGGAGTTTGAATTGGATGTTACAGATGATGCAGAAATAGAAATTGTTTTGGATCAAGAAGCTGGAAGTGTATTGAAAGGAAGAGGGTCAGGCTTAATGCTTATAGAAATAAACACGAACGATAAATTTAATATGTATGGTGATTTTATTGTAAGTGATGGTACCTATAATTTTGTATACGGAAATAACTTTTTACAAGGTGGTTTTATTGAAAAACGATTTAAGGTAAAACCGGGAGGAACCATTAACTGGGACGGTAACCCGTATAAAGCGCGTTTAAATATGGATGCTGTATATAGTACTACAGCTAACCCAGCAATTTTATTGGATAACCCATCAATAAACCGTAAAATACCTGTGGATGTTGTTATTAATTTAAATGGAGGATTAATGCAACCAGAGGTGAATTTCGATGTCCAATTTCCTAAAACTACTTCTGTAGTAAAATCAGAATTGTTGTATAAATTAGATGACAAAGAATTTAGGGATAAACAAGCCTTGTCATTGGTGACATCAGGACAATTTACAGGTGCCTATGCGTATGGACAAGGAGCAGTTACTGGAAACTTGGTAGAAAGAGCAACCACTTTACTGAACAACATGATGTCTCGAGCCGATGATAAGTTTAAAATAGGATTTAATTATGAACAAGGGGAAAATAATCCTTTAGAAGAACAACGTATTGAAGATAGGTTAGGTTTTACTATTTCTACAAAAATATCTGATAGAATATTGATCAATGGTAAAGTAGGGATTCCGGTAGGTGGGGTTAGTAAAACTGTTGTTGCGGGTGATGTACAGGTGGAGTTTTTGTTAAACGGAGATGGTACGCTTAGAGCAAAGATTTTTAACAGAGAAAATGATTTGTCTGAAACAGGTGCAGCTAATGAACTTGGTTATACACAAGGAGTAGGAATATCCTATAAAGTTAATTTTGATGATTTTGAAGAATTGATTCAAAAAATATTTAAAGGAAAAAAGAAAGTTGCAGAGGAAAAGGAAAAAGAAGAAGAAGATCCTTCCGATTGGATTAAAAAGAAGCCTAAAACTTAGGAGGAAATCTGTGTTTTTTACTTCAGCAACTTTAAAAAATTACCAATGTCCTTTTTTCGTCATGATTATGTATTGATAGTCATTCCAAATTTATTTTGAAATCGCATTATACTAATAATTTTGTTTTGCCCCCTTTTAATCTCTTCTATAATTATTACTACATATTTTTAACTAATCTTCTTCCAGTTTTTAATCAGTAACAATCCGCATACTAATGTCAATGCAGCTAAACTGTATGCTAAAGTTGTTTCTCCATAGATAAAGTATCCAGTAGAAAACAAAAAGCTGTAAGTCCCAATTACTCCTAAAAAGAATGCTAATATTTTATAACCGATGTTGTGAAATTTACTTTCTGAATCGAAAATTAATTCGTTGAATTTATCCAAAGTGTTTTTATCTGTAGGTTGGGTGAACAGGGTTACTACAACCCACCCAACTGTAGTGATTACAACACCTATGATCAGTTGCCAGTGCCCTTCAATGGTAAACCATGGGGTATCTAATTTTCCGTTAATAAAGAAAATAAGTGCTATAAGAAAAGAAATCACCATAGCAGCAATTTCACTGTACGGGTTAATTTTATCCCAAAACCATCTTAAAATAAATAACAAGCCTGTTCCCGCTCCAATTTGTAGTAATAAATTAAATACTTCACCAGCTGATTGTAAGAATATTGAAAATAAACCAGCAAATATCATTAATACAACAGTTGATAATCTACCAACCAATACTTTTTCTTTTTCAGAACTATTGGGTTTTAAAAAACGAACATAAAAATCATTTACGATATAGGAGCTTCCCCAGTTTAATTGAGTTGATATGGTACTCATAAATGCGGCAATTAATGAGGTAAGCACAATACCAATTAAACCTGCAGGTAAATAGGTCATCATAGCCGCATAAGCTACATCATGTCCTTGCATGTTCTCAGTTAAATTAGGAAAAGTACTATTAATGCTTTCTATGCTTGGGAAAATAATTAAAGATGCTAACCCTACAACAATCCATGGCCAAGGACGTAAGGCATAATGTGCAAAATTAAAAAATAGTGTAGCCCAAGTAGCGTGTTTTTCATTTTTTGCAGCTAACATTCGTTGTGCGATATATCCTCCTCCGCCAGGTTCAGCTCCTGGATACCATGTACTCCACCATTGTACAGCAAAGGGAATAACTAGTAAGGTGATGATTGCTTTGGAATTGGTGAAATCAGGTAAAATGTTAAGTTTATTACTAACATTTTCATGTGTTAATAAAGTTTCAATACCTCCAATTTCTGGTAAGTTTACAATATAAAAAGTAGCCCATATAGAACCAATCATTGCAATAATAAATTGAATAAAATCGGTGATTAACACGCCTTTTAATCCACCTAAAGCAGAGTAGATAACAATAATAATTCCTGATATTAATAGCATGGTTTCTTGGTCAATTCCTAAAAGTATGTTTGCGATTTTTGCACCCGCTAAACACACACCAGCCATAGTAATGACATTAAAAAAGACTCCTAAGTAAATAGCTCTAAATCCTCTTAAAAAGCTCGCCGATTTTCCTGAATAGCGCAATTCATAAAATTCTAAATCGGTATTGATTCCTGATTTACGCCATAATTTCGCATAGAAAAATACAGTTAACATTCCTGTTAGTAACATGGCCCACCAAACCCAGTTACCAGACACTCCGTTTTCACGAACTAATTGTGTTACCAATCCAGGTGTATCTGCTGCAAATGTGGTAGCAACCATTGAAAAGCCTAATAACCACCACGGCATATTTCTTCCAGATAAAAAGAAAGATTCACTACTTTTTCCAGATTGTTTCGCAACAAGTACTCCAATGACTAGAGAAAGAATAAAAAAACCGATGATAATAGCGTAATCAATAGTAGCTAATTGCATAAATATTGTGGTATAGTGTTAATATTTTGGCTAAAAATAATCAAATTAAAAAAATGTTCTGTATTTTTAATTTGATATTTGTTAACAAACATTTTTGATATAAATTAATGACGAAAAAGATTCAAAAAATAGGTGTAATGACATCTGGGGGTGATGCTCCAGGAATGAATGCTGCTATTAGGGCTGTGGTTAGAGCTTGTACATATTATAATGTTAAATGTATTGGATATTATAGAGGGTATGAAGGGATGATAGAAAATGATTTTACCGAGCTTACATCAAGAAATGTTAAAAACATTATTAATAAAGGTGGGACTATTTTAAAATCTGCAAGATCAGATGAGTTCAGAACAGTAGAAGGAAGGAAAGCTGCCTGTGAGAATTTAAAGTCAGAAAATGTAGATGCTATAGTGCTTATTGGGGGGGATGGAACTTTTACCGGTGGCGCATTGTTCAGTCAGGAGCATGATATCCCTGTGATAGGTATTCCTGGTACTATTGATAATGATATTTTCGGAACTCAGTTCACTATTGGTTATGATACAGCATTGAATACGGTCGTGGAAGCTGTTGATAAAATTCGTGATACAGCAAGTTCACATAACCGATTGTTTTTTATTGAGGTTATGGGACGTGATGCGGGTTTTATAGCATTAAATGCTGGTGTAGGAGCTGGGGCAGAAGAGATTTTAATTCCAGAAGAAGATCAACCATTAGAAAAATTGGTAGAAAGTTTAAACAGAAGCAAACAAAACGGTAAAACTTCAAGTATTGTGATTGTTGCTGAAGGAGACAAAACAGGTAAAAATGTTTTTGAATTGGCCGATTATGTTAAAGAAAATATGGAAGATTATTCGCCAAGAGTAACCGTTTTAGGACATTTGCAACGTGGTGGTAGCCCAACATGTGCAGATAGAGTTTTAGCAAGTAGATTAGGGGTAAAAGCAGTAGAGCTTTTATTAGGTGGAGAAAAGGATGTGATGGTTGGTTTGAGAAACAATCAGATAGTTGCCACACCAATTATAGAAATAATGAGATGCAAAAATAGTATCAATAGAGAGCTACTGAGAATATCAGATATATTGTCAGTATAAATAAAATAAAAAATTCAGGGGAAATAAAAATATGATAAAAATTGGAATAAACGGATTCGGAAGAATCGGGCGCTTAGCTTTTAGAGCGGCAATGAAGAAAGAAAATGTACAAGTAGTAGCCATAAATGATTTGTTAGAAGTTGATTATTTAGCGTATCTATTAAAATATGATTCCGTTCACGGACGTTTTGATGGAACTATTGAAACTAATAGCGGGAAACTTATTGTGAACGGTAATGAAATAAGAATTACAGCAGAACGAAATCCAGCTGATATTCAATGGAATAAAGTAGGGGCTGAGTATGTTTTGGAATGCACTGGTTTTTTTACAACTATAGAAAAAGCTAGTAGTCACCTAGAAGATAAAGGAGTGAAAAGAGTTGTGCTGTCTGCACCATCTAAAGATGCGCCAATGTTTGTTATGGGGGTGAATCATACTGATGTAAAAGCATCAGATAAAATTATATCAAATGCGTCATGCACCACCAACTGTTTAGCACCTTTAGTAAAGATTATTAATGATAATTTCGGATTATCAGAAGCATTTATGACTACTGTTCATGCGGCAACATCTACTCAAAAAACGGTTGATGGGCCTTCGGGGAAATGGACTAGAGGTAGAGCTGCAATGAATAATATTATACCCACTTCAACTGGAGCTGCAGTAGCGGTAACAAAGGTGATTCCTAAATTGAAAGGGAAGTTAACAGGAATGGCATTTCGTGTGCCTACTGCCGATGTTTCTGTTGTGGATTTAACCGTAAAAACAGAAAAGAAAACGTCCTTAGCAGAAATTTCTGAGGCCATTAAAAAAGCATCAGAAAGTGAATTTAAAGGTATTGTAGGTTTTGAAAACGATCCAGTTGTTTCACAAGACTTTGTGAGTGATACCAGAACGTCTATATTTGATAGTCAGGCATCAATGGAATTGAATAGTAGCTTTTTCAAATTAGTTTCTTGGTATGACAATGAGTTTGGTTACGCTAATAAATTGATTGATTTAGCAGTATATTCAGCTAGTTTAGATTAATCTATAATAGATATTAAAAATTCCTTCTCAAAGGGAGAAGGTTAGGGTAAGGGGGTATTATCTTGTAAAAAATAATAAACAATAGTTATTACAATAATATAAATGATATTAATTGCAGATAGTGGTTCTACAAAAACCGATTGGGTATTGGTAACTACTCAAAAAAAAATAATTGTAAACTCAACGAGTAAAGGATTAAATCCTACGGTGTTTTCTGATTCTGATTTATACGCAACCATTACAACTAATAAGCCTGTAATGGAGTATGTTAATGAAATAACGGCAGTTTATGTTTATGCAGCAGGTTGTGGTACTGAGACCCCTAAGAAAAAGTTGCTTATTTTGCTTCAGGAAATTTTCACAAATGCTAATATTACTCTTAAAGAGGATATTTACGCAGCTGCATATGCAGTATCCGATGGAAAAGAAGGAATTGTATCTATTCTAGGAACAGGGAGTAATTGTTGTCATTTTGATGGTAAAGGAGTATTAACTTCAAAAATACCATCTTTAGGGTATATGCTTATGGATGATGCTTCAGGAAATTATTTTGGTAGAATATTATTGCGAGATTATTTCTATAATAAAATGCCAAAGAAATTACATGATATGTTTCAAGATGAGTTTAACTTGTATCCAGACGATGTCAAGCTATGCTTATATCAAAAACCACATCCTAATGCATATTTAGCACAGTTTGCTACTTTTTTAATCAAACATAAAAAGGAAGTGTATTGTTCTCAAATGATCAATAAAGGATTTTCTGATTTTATCGAAAATCAAATTACGCAACATGATAGAGTGTATGATTTACCAATACATTTTGTGGGAAGTATTTCGTATTTGCTACAAGATGAGCTTAAGAAAGCCTTAAAATCCTTTCGATTAAATACAGGTAATTTTATTCAAAAACCAATTGATGAATTGGTGCAGTATCATTTAAAATAGTATTCAGTATTTAGGCACAGTTTTCAGATTTGTATACACTGTGAACTGTGACTAAATATTGATTATTTTATGGCTATCATTGATATTTCTACGTTTACATTTTTTGGTAAACAGGCTACTTCAACAGTTTCTCTAGCAGGAGCTGTTGCTTCATTAAAATATTCTCCATACACCTCATTTATTTGTGAGAAGTTATTCATGTCAGAAATAAAAATAGAAGTTTTTATTACATTTTCAAAAGACATGTCAGCAGCTAATAGTACAGCTTTCATGTTCTCCATAACTTGTTTTGTTTCGGTTTTAATATCATCCAAAACTAACTCCATTGTAATTGGATTTAATGCAATTTGACCAGAAGTGTATAAAGTGTTTTCATTTACCAAAACAGCTTGGTTATACGGTCCTATAGGAGCAGGTGCGTCTTTTGTAGTAATAATTCTTTTCGTCATAATAAAAGTTATTTGTTTATGAGTTGTTAAACAAGAGAAGGGTATTGAAAATCTAATTAATCAATTTATCAGCTTGACGTTGTTTATCCCATTTAATATCACTCAATACAGATGATTTTATACCAATAAAGAAAAACCACGATTTATTAACACTAAAAGGCACCCAATTAAAGTTCATCTTCCAGCTTAATAAATCACGTTCAAAACGCAAATTGGTGTGGGTGAATCCTTTTCCTTTAATGTCGTATCCTGAAGAAATACCTACGTTCCACCTTGGTGATAATTCTACATCACCAGAAAACATTAATGAATTACTCGAAATTTCATTTTGTCGAGCATAGTTATTGTATGCAACAGAATAGGCTAAACGTAAGCTCCAAGGTATTTTGTAATTGTATAATTTTACATCTTTCTGTTCCTCGTCTTCATTATCGTCAAAACTTGATTTACTTAAGTCGTTATTATTGCCTAATAAATCTTCCGTACTATTAAATGTAGTAGTACTATTGTTTTGCTGATTTGTCTCTTTTCCTTTTTCAAAATCTTTACTAGAAAATGAATAATTCAAAGTCAAATTAGCGTTGGTTAATCGAAATAAGCTACCGTTATTGTCAATATTGAATTTATCAATTCGAGTGTTGTTATTGTCCAATGCATACGGATCTAAGGACATGTTAAAATTTATATTCAATTTATTATTTGCCAATTGAGTTCCTCCAGAAACACTTACGGGGCTTATTTTTAGTGAATCACCAGCTACATTATATGAAGTTGAAAAATTTAAGTTGTTAAGAATACTTACTTTTCGGTAACTAACTTCAGTAGAATCGGTAATTTTATCTCTAACCTTTGCTTCTATAGAGTTTCCGATACCTAAGCCAACAGAACTAGAAAAAGTTTTTCCAGGTGAGCCATAAATTGAATTTTCAAACGGACTGTATTCTATATCCTCTATAGTTGTACCGTCTGCAGTGATTACGTTTTTCTTATAACTTTCGTAGTATTGATCAAAAGCTGGGTTTATATTATAACTAACACTAGGTCTTACCACATGTCGTATAGCTTTAATTTTCTTGTCTTTTTCTTCCTTGTCAAAATTATACATACCGTACAATGTAGTACCTAAACTTGAAGAAAAATTATATGTTCGATAGCTAGCAAAACCTTTATCGATGGTTGTTATTTCCTCTAGGTTAACTTCATCATAAGTTTTGTTTACTTTTTCAAAATTCCAAACTTCATTATATGATGCTCCTGTAGTTAAGCTAAAGTATTTTAATATTTTAAAGTTTGTACTTATAGGAATAGAATGTCTTACTCCCATTTTTGCATCGTCAAACATTTGACTTTTAAAGAAAAACTCGTCGGTAGTTGTAATCCTGTTCTCAGCTGCAAATGAATATTGTAAATTAATGTTCTGAATAATTCCTTTTTTACTTCCTACTTTTGGTTCAAAAGGATATAGTCTATTAAAACTTCCTTGTACACTCGGAAGTGTCATATTTATTTGCTCTGTATTCGTGTTTTGGGAATGTGTTGCAGTGGCTGAAATATTAGCACCTAACTTCCCAGGAAAACTCTTACTATAGGATATTGAAGAACTTAATGTGTTTGTTAATGTGTTTGCTGAGTTGTATTGATTGGTCGATTGACTATAATAGTTACTACTCCCTAAATTTACAGAAGCTGAAAACCTGGAATTAGGATTTGATTTTGCATCTTGGCTATGTGACCATCTAAGGTTGTATATATTCGCTTTACTATAGTCAGGAAAACCACGTTCGCTAGTAATTAAATTTTCATATCGGTAACCAAATTGGCCACTGAAATTATAATTTACTTTATAATCAGTACTGATATTATATCCGTAACTACCATTGGTATAAAAATCTCCTAATACGGTTAAATCAAAATAATCACTTACGGCAAAATAATATCCTCCATTTTGGATAAAATATCCACGCTCATTATTTTCTCCAAAAGTTGGGATGATAAAACCAGACGCACGATCTTCAGTTAAAGGGAAATATGCAAATGGAATCCCCAAAGGTGTAGGTACACTATAAATAAACATGTTTGCAACACCACTAACAATTTTCTTTTGCGGAACTAATTTAGCCTTTCGTACTTTGATATGATATTCCGGATCGTCTAAGTTTTTAGAGGTAGTAAGTATTAAATCTTTTACGTAATAAACGGAATCATTTTCTTTTTTGGTAACAGCTGCTCTTAATTTCATTCCAGTTTGTTCCGTTCTGGAATTAAAAATTAGCGCTTTTTGTGTTTTAAAATTATACCTTATAGAGTCTGGTTCTACCACGTTTTCTCCTTGCTTAAAAATTGGGGATTGCGTATAGCCAAGAGAATCTTTTATTCCAAAGGCATATATTTCACTTTTGGCATAGTTAATAATTATTTTACCAGCAGTAATGTTTAAATCACCGTAATTTATTTCTGCCTCATTGTATAAATACATTTGTTGCTCACGACGATTGACTTTAATGTAATCCCTTGCTTTGTATTTTACTACATCGGTAAGTGTTTCTTTTAGTTTTATGGAGTCTTTAGGACGTATGGTGTCAGCTTCTTTAGTATTAGGTCCTTCAAAATCTTTAGAAGAAGGCATGTCTAAAATTGAAGACTTAATAGCCGAGGAGTCCATCTTTACAGTTATTCCTTTATCAGGAAATTCTTGAGCATTAGCATAATTGTTAATAAACAATGCTAAAAATGTTATTAAAAGTATATGTAAGCTTCTTAATTGCACCAATGTAAATTCTATTTTTGTAAAAAGTGTGGCTTAGTTTTTGGAGTGTCAAACATACGATATATTTTTAGGGTATATTTTAAATTTTAGAAAATTTTAACCCCCACTATAAGTTTAATATTAGTCTCAATAACTATCGGGATGTTTCTAACGAAAAAGAATGGCGATGATTCATACCTTTTGTATGTTTGTACAGTGGTAGTTGGCTATTCTTTTTGATCATTAAAAAACAAATAAAAAATGCATAAACTAGGTTACACAATATTACTTATAAGCATAGGGCTTTTTTCATCTTTTTCAGTAATTGATGAAACGATTCCGTCAAATGATAAGTTTGTAATTGTTTTGGACGCAGGTCATGGAGGACATGATCCTGGTCGACCAACTAAATTGGGGTATACTGAAAAAGCAATTGCATTAAAATTGGTGTTACAAATTGGAAAGGCTTTAGAGAAAAACCCTAACATTAAGGTTATTTATACTAGAAAAACGGATGTTTTTATAAAGCTTCGTGAGCGCGCAAGAATTGCAAACAAAGCTGATGCTGATTTGTTTGTGTCTATCCACTGTAATGCACATCATACCCAAGCACAAGGTACTGAAACATTTGTTGTTGGAGCAGCAAATTCCCAACGTAATTTAGATATTGCTAAAGAAGAAAATGAAGTTATTTTTCTGGAAGATGATTATGCAGAAAACTATGAAGGTTTTGACCCAAATTCCCCAGAATCAATTATTGGGTTAACTTTAATGCAGGAGGAATATGTTGATCAGAGTATTATGTTGGCCAATTTAATAGAAACTAATTTTGCAAAAAGAAGTAAACGCAAAAGTAGAGGAGTAAAGCAAGCAAGTTTGTGGGTAATGCACAATACATACATGCCAAGTGTTTTGATAGAAACAGGATTTATTACAAATAAAAAAGAAGGCGCATATCTAAACTCAAAAAAAGGTCAAAATGAAATCTCTAGCTCGATAGTAACCTCTATATTAGAATACAAATCCAAACTTGCAAAGGATATAGTTTCAGTTGTTCCATTAATAACGAATGATCACTCAGCTATTTATAAGGACGTCGTGTTTAAAGTGCAAATTGCAGCAGCTAAAAGAAATCTTGCGCTAAAATCATATAATTTTAAAGGATTAAGGGACTTGTCAAAAATAAAACAAGGGAAATTGTATAGATACTTTAGCGGAAATACTCATGATTATAAAGAGATTAAAGAAGTTCAAAAACGTGCTAAAGAAAAAGGCTATCCAAAATGTTTTATAGTTGCTTATAAAAATGGAATTAAGGTTAATTTAAGTACAGTTTTGAAAAAATAATACAATTATTGCAAGCTAAAAAAAGCAATACATATTTAGAGTGATTATAATTAAAATTGTTTTAATTTTGTTAGCGAATCAAAACACAAATTACTTTGAAGATTTCAAGAGAAATTAAAACTGCTGTTCTTGTTATTGGTGCTATTGCACTGTTTATTTTTGGCTTTAGCTACTTAAAAGGACAAGATTTATTTAGTTCTAAAAATATTTTTTACACAGAGTTTGACTATAATGCGTTAACACCATCTGCACCTGTTACTATTAGGGGGAATAAAGTAGGTAAGGTTGAAGCTATAACATATGATTTTGAAACTGGGAAAACACGAGTTTCTTTTTCTGTTGACCAACGCTTTAAATTTTCTAAAAACAGTACTATCAGGCTATATGAATTAGGGTTAATGGGAGGAAATGGTTTAACAATCATTCCTGCTAAAGATTCAGAATTTGCTAAAAGTCAAGATTTTTTAAAGTCAGAAGTAGAAGAAGGATTGGTGAAAAGTTTAACCAGTAATTTTTCTGGTTTAAGTACTGGGCTTGATGCAACTCTTAAAAAAGCTGATACGCTACTTAGTAGTCTTAATGTTTTAGTAAAAGACGATTCTGAAAAAGGATTGAAAAATGCTATAGCGGAATTAAATGGAACTATAAAGTCGTTCAAATCGTTATCGTACTCATTAAATAAAATGATTGCCGATGATAGTAGTAAACTAAATGGAATGATTTCTAATTTTTCTGAAACTGCAGCATCGTTTAAAAAATTAGGAGATACACTAAATAATGCTAATTTAGGTGAAACAGTAGCAGGTTTAGATAAAACACTAAATAAGCTTAATAAGGTACTTTCTGGAATTGAAGAAGGGAAAGGTACTATGGGTAAATTAATGAAGGATGAAAAGTTATATGACAATTTTGAAGCTGCAGCTAAAGAATTAGAAGAACTTTTACAAGATATTAAACTACACCCAAAACGTTATTTTAGAGTATTATCAAAAAAAGAAATACCCTACGAGAAAGCAGTTATTGGTGAATTAAAAAAATAATTATTTTAAGATTAAAAATAAGATAAACAAACTATGCAATACATTGACAATATTTTATTTGTAGTAATATTAAGTGCTGGGCTTTGGTTTTTTGCTAAAAACATAAAATCACTAATCAGAAATATCAAATTAGGAAAAGATATTGATAGAACTGATAAAAAGGGGGAACGATGGAAAAACATGGCTAAAATTGCCTTAGGACAGGGTAAAATGGTTCGTCGACCTATTTCAGGAATATTACATATAGTAGTCTATCTTGGTTTTATATTGATTAATATAGAAGTATTGGAAATTGTAATAGATGGTATTTTTGGTACACATCGTATTTTTTCTGAAATTTTACCAGATTCAGTTTACGGTTTTTTAATAGGAAACTTTGAAATACTTGCGTTTTTAGTATTTGTTGCAGTAACTGTTTTTTGGATTAGAAGAAATGTAATTAAAATAAAACGTTTCTGGAACGACGAAATGAAAGGTTGGCCAAGATCTGATGGAAATATGATTTTATATTTCGAAATGGTTTTAATGTCCTTGTTTTTAATAATGAATGCAACAGATGTTCATTTTCAGCAAATGAATACCGGTAATGTAATTAGTCAGTTTATAACGCCTTTGTTTTCTGGAATGGAAACTGAAACGATACATTTAATAGAAAGAGGAGCGTGGTGGTTACATATTGTAGGTATTTTAATCTTTTTAAATTACTTATACTATTCAAAACATTTACATATTTTATTGGCATTTCCAAATACATTCTTTGCAAACTTGAAGCCTAAAGGGCAGTTTACAAATGATGCAAATGTAACTAAGGAAGTAATGATGATGATGGATCCTGATGCTGATCCATATGCTATGCCTGAAGAAGGTGTTGAAGAAGAAGTGTCAACATTCGGAGCTAAAGATGTTACGGATTTATCCTGGGTAAATTTATTAAATGCATATACCTGTACAGAGTGTGGACGCTGTACAAGTGAATGTCCTGCGAATCTTACTGGTAAAAAGTTATCTCCTAGAAAGGTTATGATGGATACTCGTGATCGTTTAGAAGAAGTTGGTAAAAATATCGATGCTAATAACGGGGAGTTTAAAGACGATGGTAAAAACTTATTCGATTGGATTACTAAAGAAGAAATATGGGCATGTACAAGTTGTAATGCATGTGTAGAGACTTGTCCGGTTAATATTGACCCATTAAGTATTATTATGGATATGCGTCGTTACTTGGTAATGGAAGAAAGTGCAGCGCCTACAGAGTTAAACAATATGATGCAAAATGTTGAGAATAATGGTGCACCATGGCCATACAATCAAATGGATCGATTGAAATGGGTTGATGAATAAAATAAGTTAAGTTTTTATCCCGTTAATAAAATAATTAATAAAAGGTTATAAGTTTAGTACTTAAAGCAAAAAGCATAAAATTATGAGTGAAGCATTAAAAGTGCCGGTAATGGCAGATGTGATGACAGCAGGAAAAACTCCAGATATTTTATTTTGGGTTGGTTCCGCTGGTAGTTTTGATGATAGAGCAAAAAAAATAACCCGCGCTTTTGTGAAAATATTAAACAAAGCGAATGTTAATTTTGCAGTATTAGGTACAGAAGAAAGTTCTAGTGGTGATGCAGCAAAAAGGGCAGGGAATGAGTTTTTATTTCAAATGCAAGCCATTACTAATATTGAAGTGATGAATGCTTACGAAGTAAAAAAAATAGTTACTTGTTGTCCACATTCGTACAACACCATAAAAAATGAATATCCTGGACTTGGAGGGAAATACGAAGTGTTTCATCATACTGAGTTTTTACAACAATTACTTAAAGAAGGGAAGCTGAAAATATCAGGTGACACTTTTAAAGGTAAAAAAGTCACTTTTCATGACCCGTGTTATTTAGGAAGAGCAAACGAAGTTTATGAAGCACCTAGAGAGTTAATTAATGAACTAGGAGTTGATTTAGTTGAAATGAAGCGCAACAAGGTAAATTCTCTGTGTTGTGGTGCTGGTGGCGCACAAATGTTTAAAGAACCAGAAAACGGAACGCAAGATATTAATGTGTTACGTACAGAAGATGCAATAGAAACTACTGCAGAAATAATAGCTACAGGTTGTCCTTTTTGTAATACCATGATGACGGATGGAGTGAAAGCTAAAGAAAAAGAAGGGAAAATTGAAGTACTTGATGTTGCTGAGTTATTGGCTAAGTCACTTTAGAATTTATACAGAATGACTAAAAAATCTATAATAGTTGGCTTAATAATGGGAGTGTTCTTTGCAGGAGCAATGGCATTATTCGATTTATATGATGAAGAATCATTTTCAATTAAAAAATTTATCTTTATGATGGTTGTTTTTGGTGGATTCCAAGCTTGGACACATCATCGTAAATTAAGCAAACAAAAATAATAATACCCAAAACTAATGCTAGTAGAATTTAAAACATTACCAGAACATTCTAAAATTTGGATTTACCAATGTAATCGTCGCTTTACTGAAGACGAATTAGTGCTTGTTTCTAACAAGACTAAAGAATTTTTAGAACAATGGGCTGCTCATGGAACTGGTTTGCAAGCAGGTTTTGAGCTTAAATACGAACGTTTTATAGTTATCGCAGTAAATCAGGAGGGACAATCAGCTACAGGATGCTCAATAGATGCTTCAGTGCGTTTTATACAAGAGTTGGAGCAAGAGTTAGACGTAGAGTTATTAGATAAAATGAATGTAGCTTTTAAACAAGGTGACTTTGTTAATTTTAAAACTTTACTAGACTTCAAAACAATGGCGAAAAGTGGGGCAATTGGAAAGAAAACAATTGTTTTCAATAACTTGGTAACTAATGTTGCTGAATACAATGAAAATTGGGAAGTACCTGCGCATGAATCGTGGCATTCAAGATTTTTTAAATAAACATAAGGTAATTTCATTTTACACTTTACCACAAAATTAAATCATTTCACCACAGAAATGTGGTGATTCACATCACTAAAAGTAATGAGTTACCTGTTTTTTAACGAGTATATTGACGGTGTAACGAATTAATTATTATAACCTATTGATTTAGAGTATATTTAGGGTAAGCAACATTAAACCCTTATAATTATGAAAAGTAAATACTCTACTTTCGATTTGTTGCCCCAAAAAACTTCATTACATATTGACTCCCAAGTCAATAATTTAAAAAATGTTACACAAATTATTGGTGTGGCAAAAAAACACAAAATAACATATGTGCCTTATACTTTAAAAGGACAATATGTAGGTTGTACTTTAATTCGGTTAAAACGTAGGAAGTTTAATCATAATCTTTCCAAGGCTTTTAGCTAAAACATCTAAACTATTTAAGATAGTACTGTATTGATAGTCATTGTGTTGTCAATTTAAGGTCATATAAACTTTATTTTAGTTTATTCATGAAAGGCACTTCTTATGCTTAGTTTTAAGTAAAAATTTACTACAACTTCAAAAAATATACATTATGAAAACTATACTATATATATTCATTATAATCCCATTTTTTCTTTTTTCACAAGTAGGTATTAACACAACAACACCACAAGAAACTTTACATGTAGAGGGGACGCTTTGTGTTACAAACACCTCAACTAAAACACCATTAAAAATTTCAGGTTTAGATTCCAATGGAACGTTGACTGATGTTTTTATTGGCCCAAATTTGCAATTGACCGGAAATGTTTTAAGTGCTAATTCACCTACAACAACTTCTTCTCCAACTACTTATCTAACAGCAACAGTAAATCTTCCTCCTGGTTCTCCTGGTGATGAATTTGATGATTTGGACATGTTTGTAGCAACATTAAATGCAAATAAGGTGGTTTTTAGATTAACAGGCAGAGGAAATAGTTATGATATAACTGGTATTGCTGGAGGAGTAGATGGACGACATTTGGTTTTATTTAATGTAGAAAAAGTTAATATGAACTTAAATGATGAAGATGCTAATTCATTACCGCAAAACAGGATAATTACCTTAGCGAATAATTTGGGAACAAGTGGTCAAGGAACGGCGGAATTGGTGTATGATGGAACTTTGCAACGTTGGGTATTGATCGGGTTTAGAGATTAATATTATGTAAAGTTTGTAATTGTTGATAACTGTGTTTTGTTAATGTTTTAATCGACAAATTTTTGAAATTCAAAAACCTAAATAATGAAAAATCTTATATATGTATTCAGTTTATTGCCTTTATTTCTTTTCTCTCAAGTAGGTATAAACACAACAACACCACTAGAAACATTGCATGTAGAAGGGACGCTTTGTGTAACTAATACATCTACAAAAACACCGTTAAAAATATCAGGATTAGACACTAAAGGTACTCTGACAGATGTTCTTTTAGGTGCCAACTTACAATTAACAGGAAATGTTTTAAGTGCTAATACATCTACATCAACCTCTTCACCAACTAGATATTTGTCTGCAACAGTAAACCTTCCTACTGGTAGTCCAGGGGATGAATTTGATGATCTTGATATATCATTGTCTACATTAAATGCAAATAAGGTTTTGATTAGATTAGAAGGTCGTTCTTTTAATTATAAAATAACTGGTATTTCAGGAGGAACTGATGGTAGACATCTTATTCTTTTTAATGTAGAAGCAGTTAATATGAATTTAAATAATAAAGATACTAGTTCCTTGGCTCAAAATAGAATAATTACGTTAGCAAATAATTTGTTAACAAGCGGGCAAGGTACTGCAGAATTGGTTTATGATGGAGTACTACAACGTTGGGTTTTAATAGGGTTTAGAAATTAAAACTTATTATTGATTTAATATTTAATGTTGCTTGTAAAAAATGAATCAATAATATAGGTAAACCCCATTCATATTTATGAATGGGGTTTTTTGTTATGAAAATTATATTGGTATATCTGTTGATATTCCCTGTGTAAAACTCTTTTTTCTCAGTTTAAAAAATACTATCTTTCCTAAATAAAATATGCAACAGTGTTGCTTTGGTATGATTTTTTATACAAGTTAGAAAAGGAAAGAGTTTATGCAGTACAGAATAATTTTATTAGCGCTTATAATCAGTAAATTAGGTTTTTCACAAGATATACACCCTTTACAAACTACAGATGCAGTAGCGCAAAAAAAATGGGTTGAGACTACATATAGTTCAATGACTTTAGACGAGAAAATAGGGCAGTTATTTATCGCAGATGTTTGGTCTGGTAAAGGAAAACTACATACCGATAAAATTAAAAAGTTAATACAAGAAAATCATATTGGTGGAGTGATGTTTTCTAAAGGAGGACCATATCGTCAAGCAAAACTGACTAATGAATATCAAGCCTTGTCAAAAACTAAGTTATTAATTACTCAAGATGCTGAATGGGGTTTGAGTATGCGATTGGATTCTACGTATGCTTTTCCATGGAATATGACTTTAGGTGCCATAAAAGATAATGCACTTGTAGAAGAAGTTGGAAAACGTATTGGTGAGCATTGTAATCGAGTAGGAGTACATATGAATTTTGCTCCTGATATCGATATTAATACAAATCCCAATAATCCAATAATCGGAAACCGTTCTTTTGGAGAAGATAAAGTAAATGTTGCAGAAAAAGGAATAGCTTTCATGAAAGGAATGGCTTCTGCTAATGTTTTAGGATCAGCGAAACACTTTCCGGGACATGGAGATACTTCTCAAGATTCTCATAAAACATTACCAACAATTGATTTTAGTGCGGAGCGTATAGAAAATGTTGAGTTATATCCTTTTCGTAAACTAATAGAAAATGGGGTGGCTAGTATTATGGTAGCCCATTTGGATATCCCTAGCTTAGGAACAAAACCAGGAATGCCTTCATCATTGTCTAAGGAAATTGTAACCGATTTGCTTAAAGAAAAATTAGGGTATAAGGGCTTGATTTTTACTGATGCACTAAATATGAAAGGAGCATCAAACTATAAAGAACCAGGAGATGTGGATGTTGCAGCGTTTATGGCTGGAAATGATATTTTATTAATTTCTAAAGATATTCCTAAAGCAGTAGAGAAAATGAAACATGCTTATGAAAAGGAAAAAATTACTGAGGAGCGTTTAGCACATTCTGTTAAAAAGATTTTAATGGCAAAATATAAGGTTGGTTTACACAACTATAAGCCTGTTGTACTTGAAAATATTCATATCGATTTGAATACTCGTGATAATGATTTGTTGTACACGAAACTTATTGAAAACGCTATTACAGTGGTGAAAAATGATACTGCTATTTTACCTATAGATGATTTGGCTACAACGAATATTGCGTATGTAAAGTTAGGTGATGATGATCATGTTTCATACTTGAATAGATTAAAACAATACAGTACGGTTACTGAAGTAAAAGCTCCGCATTTGGATGAACTAATTACTAAGTTAAGTAGCTATAATTTGGTGATTGTTGGAGTACATAAATCGAATGCTAATCCATGGAAATCTTATAAACTAAGCGATAAAGAATTAACTTGGTTGTATGAAATTGCGCGTACTAATAGGGTGATATTAAATGTGTTTACTCGTCCTTATGCCTTATTAGATTTAAAAACAACTGCCAATTTTGAAAGTATTGTTGTTTCATATCAAAATAGTAAAATAGCCCAGCAAAAATCTGCTGAAGCCTTATTTGGAGCTATTGAAATGAAAGGAATATTACCTGTAAGTTCAAATGAAGTTTTTCCTGTAAACACATCAATTCAATTGGATAAGATAAACAGATTAGGCTATGATTATGCAGAAAACCATGGACTGAATTTCGATAAATTTAAAAAAATTGACTCTATAGTCAATTATGCTATTTCAGAAAAAATGACTCCTGGTGTACAGTTATTAATTGCTAAAGGAGGTAAAATAGTTTACAATAAAAATTATGGATATCATACAT
>Ga0209292_1001623_pt1 | contig 27173 bp, 20 predicted proteins | sample GOMGulsemesocosm_2_FD_184634 | JGI IMG/M metagenome (GOLD analysis project Ga0209292, IMG submission 184634) | Methane-oxidizing microbial communities from mesocosms in the Gulf of Mexico - GOM9C Gulf of Mexico (SPAdes) (version 2) | ecosystem: Environmental > Aquatic > Marine > Cold seeps... | reverse complement strand
GCAATCAAATCTGATATTAAGTTCTCGGTGTGGGTAAACCATTCTTGTAATTCATCATCTATCATAATATTTTCTCTTCATGTTCATTTGAAAGGGATTTTCGGGCTTCTTCGGTTAACACCTCAAATCTTTCGCTGGTAATTTGATGTGCGCGCTGTGTTGCAAGCTTCACATTTTCTTTACCTTCATTTTCGATATAAATAGGCTCTTGTACTTCAATGATCATTTTACCGTTATTCCAGCGGTTTAATTTAATGTCATTTGAACTACTTGCACAAATAGGCACGACAGGAACACCTGCTTGTTGTGCTGTTCTAAACGCTCCCGTTTTATAAGGTAAAATTCCCTTTCCGTAGCTTCTTGTACCTTCAGGAAAAAGCCAAATAGATAACTTATCTTTTTTAATTTTATTCACGGTTTGTTCGATAGTACCTTTGGCTTTACTTTTGTTCTTACGATCGATTAACACGTTACCAGTAAGCCAATACATCTGTCCGAAAAAAGGAGCCCATTTCAAACTTTTTTTACCAACTGTGACAGTATTTTGGGGCATAACATTCGCTAAAGTAAACATATCCCAAGTATTTTGATGGTTACATACATATACTGCGGGACCCATATTTTTAACTGATTCAGGAATGCGGACTTCTACGTCTAGACCTATTAGTTTAGTTACTTTTCCAAGATAACGACAAACTGTATACACATTATTGTTATGAAAAGGTTTAAACAAACAATAAATACATGCGCATATGCAAATAATAACTAGGGCTAAAGTGACGAGGATGATACGGAAAACTGCTAACAAGGTAAGATCTCAATTAAAATTTAGGTGGCAAGTATACATCGAATCACATAAAAAAAATGATTATCTTAAAAAATTGTAACGATTCAGCAAAAAAAACAGAACGCACCACAGGGGGCATAGAGAACACCGAGAACAAATATCGCGCTTTATTTTCTCTGTGTAGCACAGCGCCTCGGTGTTCTCGGTGGTGTATTTAAGCACTGAATAGTTACAAAAAATATCTTTATAAAATAAAAAAACTCACAAGGTAGCCTTATGAGTTTTATTGTTATTGTTGCTTGTTACTTAACTGACGGTCTTAAAACAGCTCGTCTTCAATATCAAACAATGTATCGCTACCCGCTTTAATTGAAGCAATCAACGATATTCTTCTTGGTAATAACTTAGCAAAATAGTAACGCGCTGTTTTAATTTTACTATCGTAAAAACTATCACTAGAACCTTGTTTTTCTAAAGCAACTTCAGCCATTTTAGCCCAAATGAATGCCATGGCTGTGTAACCAAATACATGAAGGTAATCATTCGCAGATGTACCTAATTCTTCTATATTTCCTTGGGCTGCAGCTAAAACATCTTGTGTTAATGTATCTAAATCATTTATTGCATCAGCTAATGGTGTGATAAATTCACTCATCTCAACAGACGATGTGTCATTGATGTAGGTCTTAGCTTCATTGATAAATACCTTCATCAATTCACCTTTACTACCAGCAACTTTACGGGCAAGTAGATCCATTGCCTGAATACCGTTTGTGCCTTCATAAATTTGAGCGATACGGCTATCTCTAACCAGTTGCTCTTGACCCCATTCACGAATAAAACCGTGACCACCAAAAACTTGTTGCCCTGCAACGGTACTGTCAAAGCCCATATCAGTGAAGAACGCTTTTGCTAGAGGAGTCATTAACGTAGATAACGCTTCTCCTAGTGCTTTAGTTTCGCCTTCGCCATAAGTAGCCATATCTAACTGCATAGATATGTATGTTGATAATGCACGAGAACCTTCGGTTAATGCTTTCATGTTAAGTAACATTCTACGTACATCGCCATGTACCATAATTGAATCAGCGGCTTTATCTGGGCTTTTAGCGCCTGATAAAGAACGACTTTGTAAGCGATCTTTCGCGTATTCAAGTGCATTTTGGTATGACTTAACCGCTGCACCAATACCTTGGATGCCAACACCAATTCGTTCGAAGTTCATCATGGTAAACATGCAATTTAAACCTTTGTTTAAATCACCGATTAAATAACCTTCTGAATCATCAAAGTTCATTACACAAGTTGCTGACGCATGAATACCCATTTTATGCTCAATTGAACCACAGCTTACATTGTTATATTCACCTAACGATTCGTCGTCATTTACTTTGTATTTAGGTACAAGGAAAAGTGAAATTCCTTTAGGGCCCGCTGGTGCATCAGGTAATTTAGCTAAAACTAGGTGAACGATATTTTCTGTTAAATCGTGCTCACCCGCTGTAATAAATATTTTGTTGCCTGTTACTCGGTATGACCCATCTTCTTGAGGAATAGCTTTTGTTCTGATCATTCCTAAGTCAGTGCCCGCATGCGATTCAGTTAAACACATACTTGCTGTCCAATCACCCGCGTACATACGCGTTAAATAACGCTCTTTTAATGCTTCGCTACCGTGTTTAGCTAACGACAATCCTGCGCCCGCTGTTAAACCAGGGTAAAGTGAAAATGAAATATCGCCTGAACATAGCATTTCTTCATGTAAAGCGGTAACCACTTTTGGCATGCCCATACCGCCATAATTTACGTCGCCACCTAATGATGTCCAACCGCCTGCAGCATAAGTTTGAAAAGCTTCTTTATAACCAGGAGCAGTAGTTACACTACCAGCATTAAAGCTTACACCAACTTCATCACCTTCTCGTGAAAGAGGTGCTACTTCTTGTTCCGCTATCTTTGCACATTCTTGTAAAATTGCTTCCGTTGTTTCACGGTCAACGTGCTCTGCTAAATGAGGTAAGTTTTGCCATAATTCTTCTGACTTAAACACATCAAACAACAAGAAATTCATATCTTTTAAAGGAACTTGGTAATCAGCCACAATAATCTCCGAAAATAATATCAACACAGTTCAATTAGCACTCTATATACATGCCACGTCAAACACATTGAAACAAACAATTAAAACACTTGTTTGAAATATACATGAGTTACTTATCAAAAGCAAAAACCGTGAAAGATTCCTATACTTGATAAGGTAAAAGGCAAAAAGGTACACTACACATACTTTTATATATTTGGCCAATATGATGAATAATTTGATTAAATTATGTTTTGTTACCCTATTATTGGCTTTTGTTTCGAGCGTTTATGCACAACAGCTACATTTCAGTAAAGTAGAAAACGACGAAAGTTACCAATTTAACTATCAATGGCAAGATATTGAAAACAAACCTCAATCACTCAATTTCGCCCTAACCAAATCAATACTCTTTAATCAATTTCGCGATTTCAAAACATTCAAACCTAAAATGGCCGAACGTCATATCAGTAAAAGTGTCGTTAAATACTTAAGAAAAGAACCAATTAATGGCGTAATTGTTACATACAACGCCCTATCTGAAGGTATTAACATCTCAAGTAAGAGCCAGCAAAAACTCTCTTTGGCACAGCGTAAAATCGGGGAGTTAAAAGATCAGTTTGCGCGAGAGTATTTAAATAAAAATCACTATCATTACTTCAAAACACATAATAATGTACAAGCTATAAAACCCGATCATGCCAAATTTGCTAAAATGTCAGTCGACGACTTAAAACCGATAAAGTCCATTATTTTAGATAAGGTTTCAATAAAGAATATTCGCAAGGCTACAAACTATATTTTAGGTTTTGTCCAAAGTATTCCTTATTCTCGTTTAGAGTCTAGAGTGGATTCAGCGGGCGCTGGGTTTAATCCGCCGTTAAAGGTTTTATGGGAGAATCAGGGCGATTGCGATAGCAAGGTTACATTAACGGCTTCGTTGTTACGTACGCTTATGCCAAGGATAAAAATGGTTTTAGTGTTTATAGACAATCATGCACTTATAGGAATTGATGTTTTACCTCAAGGTGATGAAATCAATATCACTGTTGATGGTGTAACCTATTTACTCGCAGAACCCACTGGTCCGGCTAAATATCCATTAGGTACACTAGATGAAACGTCAAAACTGGCTATTTCGCAAGGGCAATATACCGCAGAAAAATTTAATTAAACGTTTTAAACTAACAACCCTTTAATACGCTTTAATAAAAGCTCATAAGTAACAGGCTTAGCCATATGTAGGTTCATCCCTGCGTCTAAAGAGTTCTGTCGATCTTCATTTCGTGCGTGTGCAGTCATCGCTATAATAGGTAGTTCAGAAAACTTTTCTTGAGCGCGAATCAACTTCACTGCGGTCAAGCCATCCATAACAGGCATTTGAATATCCATTAAGACAATATCAAAAACTTGCTCTTCTAATATGTCTAATGCCAGTTGACCATTTTCAACAATAACAACTTTCGCTTGCATGCTTTCTAACAACTCTTTGGCCACTAACTGATTAACAAGATTATCTTCCACTAAGAGTACTGTAATACCCTCTAAGTTTTCAGTTTTCTCCGGTAATTGCTCTACTTTATTCTGCTGAATTCGATGCAATGATCTATTGATGTCACACAATATTTGTCGATATAAAGGCTGTTCATGAATAAGATAAGGAACACTTAGTTGTTCTAGTAAATTTAATTCCTGCGTATTCATCCCATAAGCTTTCGGCTGAAAAATACAAAGTAAATCAACAAACTGCTGAATCGATGTATCTATTACCGAAGGTATTTCCCCTTCTGAAATCATTAAGACAACATCTGATGATTCTGATAAAAGCTCAATCTCTTCGAGCTGTTCTATTTTTACATATTGCCACTCTAACCAATAAAGTGAATCAATTACAGACTGTGGTATACAAATATCATAATTACATAAAGTTAATGATTTAGGTTTTGGTGGCTGACGGTCAACGTTATTTTGCACTCTAAAAGGTAACTCAACTGTAAATTCACACCCCTGATTTACTTCACTTTTTAGTGAAATGTCTCCTCCCAACAAATGGACAATTTCTTGGCAAATAGATAACCCTAACCCTGAACCACCGTATTCTCGAGTCATTGAGTCATCGGCTTGTTTAAAAGCTTCAAATAAATGAGCCTGTTTATTTTTCGCTATACCAATACCAGTATCAGTAATGGTAATACATATATTAACGTTATTTTCAGCGCGAGAGGTCACGTAAACTTTAAGGGCTATACAACCTTCATGAGTAAATTTAACAGAATTGTGTAATAAATTAGTAATGACTTGGATTAGTCGCATTTCATCTGTTTCAACAAAAGGCGGAACATCTGATAAAATATCAACTTTAACATTCAATTTTTTAGTGTTTGCTAAACCAATATTGAGCTTGATGGCTTTATCTACAATAGAGTCTATGCTAACGAACTTTTTAACTATGCTCATTTCACCTGACTCTATCTTGGCCAAGTCTAACAATTGATCTACTAAGTAGAGTAATGATGTTGACGCCCCGTAGGCGTTATCAATATGTTGTCGTTGATTATTTGACAAGGAAGAACGACTTAATAAGGTGATCATACCTTGAATAGCGTTAATAGGTGTTCTAATTTCATGGCTCATATTAGCTAAAAACTGGCTTTTAGCTTTATTGGCAAATTCCGCTTGGTCTTTTGTTTTTTCTAGTGCTGCTTGAGTTTCATACTGAATAGTGACATCACGTATAATATCAATAGTACCAACTTCGATCCCTGTATCGCTGTATATATTGGTGCAATATACGTCATAAGTATTTTGATTATTTTTAACAATACGTTGCAGTCCACTTTGTGTGTTTTCTGAAGAACTTAACTCAGTCAGTGTTTCTCCCAGTGAATCTGCCATGACTTCGTTAGACTTAAAGCCCAATACGTGTGTTTCATCTTTATCTATAAAGTGGCCAAACGCTTTATTAAAACCAACTATTCGTCCTTCAGTATCATTAAATAGAATGTACTCTGGAATGGCATTCATAACAGAACGTAATAATGCGTAATCTCGCTTATGTTGAATGATTTTGTCTTGTAACGCTTTGGTTTTTTCGTTAACACGGGTATCAAGTAAGGTATTATGTTCTGTTAATCGTTGCAGTAAACTTCTGTTTTGTCCGAAGATATTCTCGACGACTTGGAACCAATGCAACCAGTCATTGTTCGGTTTAATTTTACCCGGGTCACCCTGCGCACAATACTCAATATGACTTATAAAGCGCTGAGTAGGTTCTATAAAGGTTCTGTGCGTTAACACATAAACAAACACCAAAAAGCAAAGTAAACCGACAAATAGAATCAAAAAGCCTAATATAAAATGAGATAATAAAGGGGCACAGAAATCTTTATACGACTGGTATTTAATCACCGTCCAACCGTTAACAGATAACGTTTGTTTTTGCACAAGCCAGTCGCCAAATACTTGCATCGCCACTAAGTCATTCACCGACATATCAGTGAGTGCGCTAGGAACAAGATCCTGCCACTTCAGCTTGGTACTTGTACTTTCCCCCGCTAAAGAATGATTAATCAATACATCATCATTTTCGTTAAATAAAATAATCCCGCTTGTTTTATTGGATAGAGGTTCGAAATACTTCTGCAATTCAGACAAACTAATATCGACATACAGAATCCCCGATACCTTATCTTTTTTATTTACCGCCAACCCTAATGATGTATTTAATCCAACGCCTGAAGAATCAACATAAGGTGCCGACCAAATAGCATTATTTGGATTATTAATCACCCGATTTGCATGTTCACTATTAATTAAAACCGGGCTAAATTTCCAACTATTACGATTAATCGACGGATAAATACTAACAAACTCACTAAGTGACGCGTAATAAAACCAAACAGCTGCTTCGTTGGCCTTTTTTGCGGTAACGAACGATGGAGTAAGCATATTCGACATCGCTATTTCAGATTTAACCGCGTTACTCATCCTTCGTACATTACCGACCCCTGTGATGTTATTTCTTACGTATTCTTTATGCTCAATAACTTCATAGCTTCTACGCTCAACATAAAAAGATTTACCATCTTGTTTTAATTTTGGGGTTTTGGTTGGTAGTTCATTTGGGTATTTAAGGTAATAATTAGCAAACTTTTGAATACTTAATAAAGCGTCAACATTTGCAGACATCGCTTTATTAAGATGCTGGGTTTGAAGGGATAATGATTCTATTTCGTTTTTTTTATATTGAGCGAGTTCAGCGTAATATCTATAGGTGGCAACAGCTAAAGCAGTAAAAACAATTAGGATAAACACGACGATTATTGACGTATTGTACCGACTGAAAACTTTGTTTTTTTTCCCTACTTCGAACACCCACAGCTCTCCATTAACAATACTTCAGAATTATAACTACCATGTAATTGTATACTTTATAGAGTGACATTAACGTCGTGTTAATTTTATTACAACACCCAAGCCAAAAATACCATATTAATAACAATAAAAGCAGTTAAAACGCGAATAAACTTCACTAACATCGTATTTTTGTAATTTACTCCAATACGCGATAAAAAAATCTCAATAGTAAAAAATATAAAACTAGAAAAAAGGTTTAATACAAAACGCGTAAATATACCTAAATCCCCTTGTAATTAGTAAAGACTTTTAGCCTAATAACCCTAAAGGCAAATACAAGACAGGCTAAAACGTGCTTAAAAACTCCAACCAACCTTTTTCTGATTCATTAACCATAACCAAATCAATCTACGGGAACCTAAACTCAGGAGAACCTGTTGATTTATACACATTATGTAACGCTGAAAAAATCTCGATTAGCATTATTAATTATGGTGGCATTATTACCTCGATAAAAACTCCCGATTCACGCGGTGAGCTTTTGGATATTGTTTTAGGCTACGATTCAATTAAAGATTATGAAGAAGACACCTATTACCTTGGTGCTCTTATAGGTCGGTATGCAGGGAGAATTAAACAAGGAAAAATATTCATTGATGACAAGAAAATTCAATTAGATAACAATGCTGAAGATAGCCAATTGCATGGAGGCATTAACGGTTTAAACAAACAACTTTGGCAGGCGAGAATACAAAAAACTGACTCTGAAGTATCAATTTCTCTGACTCACCGCTCACCTGATGGACATAATGGTTTTCCTGGAAATGTTAGTTTCGATGTGAAATATACACTGAATAATCAAAATCAATTAAGTGTTGAATATATCGCTAAAACAGACAAAGCCACCATTGTAAACTTAACGCAACATAGTTATTTTAATCTTGCAGGACATAATGCAGGTAGTATTTTAGATCATCAGGTAAAACTAAACGCTAAACACTTCCTCCCAATGACTGATCAAGCTTACCCAACAGGTGAAATTATTCCGGTTGGTGATACCCCACATGATTTTACTACCTTAACCTCACTGACCAGCAACATAAACAAGCAAGATGAGCAAATTAAGATTGCTCGTGGTTACGACAATTATTGGTTACTCGATTCTGGTGGCGTAAGTAATAAGAACTGCGCAGCTCAAATTATTGATCCAAAATCAGGCCGACGATTAACCTTACACACAGATCAACCTAGCGTTATTTTATATACAGGAAACTATTTAGATGGTTCGCACCTTGGTAAAGAAAATACGAGATATCAATATCAACAAGGCCTTTGTATTGAACCACAAAGAGCGTTTGACTATTCACTCAGCTCCAAAAACTATCAGCCGTTTAATACGGTATTGTTACAACCAAACATTCCGTTTTATAGTAAAAGCGTTTATACCTTTGATACCATTTGAAATAGCTATGCAAAAAAAAGGTAGCCGAGGCTACCTTTTTCAATGCAATTCAAGAATCACGTATGTTTAGCGTCCGCCAAACATTCCACCACCCATACCACCTGGAGGCATCATACCTTTCATGCTACGCATCATTTTCTGCATACCACCTTTACCAGACATTTTTTTCATCATTTTTTGCATTTGAGTAAATTGCTTTAATAATTTATTTACGTCTTGAATTTGCGTACCAGAACCTTTAGCAATACGTTTTTTACGTGAACCTTTAATAATTTCTGGACGTTGACGTTCTGCAGGTGTCATAGAGTTAATCATGGCTTCCATGCGGATAGTAATTTTGTCATCCATTTGACCTTTTACTTGCTCAGACATATTGCCCATGCCAGGAAGCTTATCCATCAGCCCCATCATGCCACCCATGTTTTGCATTTGTTTTAATTGATCACGGAAGTCTTCTAAGTCAAAACCTTTGCCTGATTTAACTTTTTGCGCAAGTTTTTCGGCTTTCTTTTTATCAACCTTTTGTTCAACTTCCTCAATAAGTGATAAAACATCGCCCATACCTAAAATTCGAGAAGCAATACGATCCGGGTGAAAAGCTTCTAAAGCGTCAGTTTTTTCACCAACACCCATAAATTTAATTGGTTTACCGGTAATATGACGAATAGATAGTGCGGCACCACCACGTGCATCACCATCCGTTTTAGTCAAGATGATACCTGTTAACGGTAAAGCATCACCAAACGCTTTTGCTGTATTAGCGGCATCTTGACCTGTCATTGCATCAACGGTAAATAACGTTTCTACCGGGTTTATAGCCGCATGCAGTTCTTGTATTTCAGCCATCATGCTTTCATCTACATGTAAACGGCCTGCCGTATCTACAATAACCACATCAAAAAACTTCAGTTTTGCATGAGCAATTGCAGCATTAGCAATATCAATTGGCTTTTGTGAAATATCACTTGGGAAAAACTCAACATTAACTTCTGTTGCTAATGTTTCAAGCTGTTTTATTGCTGCAGGTCGATAAACATCAGCACTTACTACTAATACTTTTTTCTTTTCACGTTCTGTTAAAAACTTAGCAAGTTTAGCTACTGAGGTGGTTTTACCAGCACCTTGTAAACCAGCCATCAAAACTATAGCGGGTGGAACCGCCTTTAAATCAAGCGCTTCATTAACTTCGCCCATTGCTATTTCTAGTTCAGATTGAACTATTTTAACAAAAGCCTGGCCTGGAGAAAGGCTTGTAGAAACGTCTTGACCAACAGCGCGTTCTTTAACTTTAGTAATGAATGCTTTAATAACAGGAAGAGCAACATCGGCTTCAAGTAGAGCCATGCGTACTTCACGCAATGTGTCTTTAATATTGTCGTCGGTTAAACGACCCTTCCCACGGATATTTTTAAGGGACTTGGTTAATCGTTCGGAAAGATTTTCAAACATGAAGAACTCTATTGTTAACGTATGATGGAAATTACCCTGTATTATACCTGTGGAGAAAATAAGCGAAAGTAGAAATTAACCTAATAGCTCACAGCCCCTCACTCTTTTATCTAAATGGGCTCATAAACGCATACTTTACTTTTTATTTGTAGATAAAGTATGGCGAAGAAAAATCAATCTGATAGAATCGAATCTTAATGCTAAATTAACTTATGTTTTTTCCTTTAAATTAAGTTATTTAGCCTTTATCAATAGGTGTTGGAGCACTTTGTGAGTTTACCGGACATATTTTCAATTACTGCCTCTGGCAGCTATTTGCTAGCCACATTAGCTATTGTCACAAGATTATTCCATCCTAAAGGTCCGAATATTATTTTAGTGTTGCTTTTAGGTTGCATTGGCATAATTACACACACTATCGGCTCAAGTTATTATATATTTTCTGATAATAGTTTTAGTTTTAGTTTGCCTAATGTTATTTCATTAGTAAGTTTATTGATAACACTTACCATTTCATTACTTGCACTTAAGTTTAAAGTTAATTTGTTGCTCCCCGTGGTTTATGGATTTGCGGCATTTTGGCAATTAGTTATATTTTTTGTACCTACTGGCTCTGAAAGCCCTTTAGTATCAGAGCAATTAAGTGTTATCAGCCATGTTAGTCTGTCACTTATTTCTTATTGTATTTTAGTTATTGCAACACTTTACGCCTTTCAGGTGTCTTACATTAATTATAAACTTAAAAATAAAAACCTTCTTGCTGTTAATCATCTTCCGCCGTTAATGCAAGTAGAAGGACAATTGTTTACCATTTTAGCCATGGGAACATTATGTTTAATTTTCAGCTTAATGGTTGGAGTTATTTTTATTGATAACTTCTTTGCTGTGGATAACGCTCATAAAATGTTTTTTTCATTTAGTGCACTAATTACCTACTGCGTTATTTTGTGGGGGCACTTCAAACAGGGTTGGCGTGGTCATAAAGTACTTATTTTAACGATTATCGCATCATTTTTATTGACGTTAGCTTATTTTGGTAGCAGATTTGTTAAAGAGTTTGTATTAAAATAGTCAACTAATTAACAGCGATAGCTAATTCATTATTAAAAATAGCTTTCGTACTTTATTCTCTAACTCAGGATCCTTTTTTTGGATAATATCTCAACAGAGACACTCTTTATTATATTGGGTATCTTAATTCTATTGTCAGCATATTTCTCTAGCTCTGAAACCGGCATGATGTCTATTAACAGATATCGTTTACGACATTTAGAAAAACAAAAACATAAAGGCGCGATACGTGTAAGTAAATTACTTGCCAGACCTGATAGGTTGATAGGCCTAATTCTTATTGGAAATAACCTAGTTAATATTGCTGCATCTTCAGTAGCCACCATTATTGGCATTCGATTATTTGGAGATGTCGTTGGCCTTGCTGTTGCCACCTTTTCATTAACTTTTGTTATTTTAATTTTTGCTGAAGTTACACCTAAAACCCTCGCCGCTTTGTATCCAGAAAAAGTTGCTTTCCCTAGTTCTTTTATCTTAAATATCTTATTAAAAATATTGTTTCCTTTTGTTGTAATGATCAACTGGATAACTAATGGCATTCTTAAAATATTGGGCATTAGTCATGAGCAACGTGAACAACACAGTTTAAGTTCTGAAGAACTTAAAACCGTAGTAAATGAAGCCGGAGCACTTCTACCGAAGCGAGATCAAAGTATGTTGGTTAGTATTTTGGAGCTTGAAAAAGTTACGGTTGAAGACATTATGATCCCGCGTAATGAGCTGCACGGTATTGATATTAATGACGATTGGAAGGTTATTCAAAAACAACTAACTCAATCAAACCATACACGAGTTCTGTTATACAGAGACTCTATCGATGATGTTGTGGGTTATTTTCATATGCGTGACGCATTGAAATTGTTATCTAAAAATCAATTTACCAAAGCAACACTAGTTCGAGCTGTTCGAGAGCTATATTTTATCCCAGAAGGGACAACGTTAAATGTCCAACTATTAAAGTTCCAACACGCTAAAGAACGCTTAGGGCTTGTAGTGGACGAATACGGCGACATTCAAGGTTTAGTGACTTTAGAAGATATCCTAGAGGAAATTGTTGGTGATTTTACCACAACAATGACTCCTACAACGAGTGATGAAGTAACCCTTCAGCCTGACGAAAGTTATTTAGTTGATGGTAGTGCAACCATACGAGACATTAATAAAGAGATGGACTGGACGTTTCCTACTGATGGCCCTAAAACTCTAAATGGATTGATAATCGAATATTTAGAAGATATCCCTGAAGCGAACCAAAGTGTACGTATTGCCGGCTACCCAGTAGAGATTATTGAAGTAAGTGATAATATGATCAAAACAATACGAGTACAGCCTGAATATTATTACGTTAAAGAAGAAAAACAAGACTGATATCAAAACGCTCAATTTATGACTAAAGGTATATTAATGATAATATGCCTTTTGTATTTATAATACACATATATCACTTAGCACTTAACCCCTCATTTTTCTGCCTAACTTTTTCTCCCTTCGAACGCAAACAATATTTGTCTTACATGGCGTTGAGATAATCTATATTTTGACGTTATCTAACTAAAAACCACTAAGTTATTATTTTCAAAGACTTTTAAATTTATTTGTGAGTAAAAGTTATAAAAAACAAAGTTAACCACAAGGTTATCCACAAGGTTTTTCATAAAAGGTAATTTTCCACAATTTCTGTGGATAACAAAGGGAAGCCTTAGTAAATAGTACATTCAGTTTTTGCAAATGATTTTTGCAATAAATATGAAGTTTTTTTTACATTTTAAATCTTTCTATATTTTATGCAGGTTTGCTGGCATTTCAGTGGTTTACCAGCTTAATTGACAAAAAATATGTGTTTATTTTTTGTCATATCAACTACTGATCTTACGTTCAGTATAGCGATGAAGAAAACATCAATGAATAATTGAATGAGTAAGCTTAAATACAATTAGCTAGAAAAAAGTCTCGACCACCAACTTTGCTTTATAGACGCCTCGCATTTTTTTAATTGGGCACTATAACGCAACGCGCGTAAATGAACTTTATTAGATACTTCTACTAACCACTTCTTTTTCAGGTAAGTGTTACGTTTGAAACCACCCCATCCTTCGTGGTAATTCAAATATTGGTTACGTGCATCCCATTTAGACACTTTATTAACTTTCTGGGTTTTATAGATATACCAGCCCATAAAGTCCATCGCATCTTCAAAATCATCACGATCAGCACCTGAATTGTCTGTTTCACGGATATAATCACTCCATGTCATGGTTTTAGCTTGTGAGTAGCCATACGCGCTGCTAACTCGGCCTATAGGTATAAATCCTAATAGATAATCCATTGGGGGTGTTGCATCGGCTTTAAAAGAGCTTTCTTGATACATCATACTCATAGGCACGTGAATAGGAACACCCCATTTTAACTTCGCGTCTTTAGCGGCAAAGTACCAATTAGGATTTTCTTCAAAAATATCACAAATATTTTCTGGATTTTTAGGAGGGACTGACGAGCACGAGCTAAGGAAGATGAAACTACATGCTGCAAACGCTAAAGATATTTTTTTATACAAAACAAAACCTAATAATATAATAAACCTGAACTCGGTTTAATTGAAGAATAGACTCTAGATATTTTATCTTAAGTGATGATGCAACACTTTTATACTATTACCAAGTCTATTAAGTCGAAATATTTTTGAACTATTTACAATAACGGTGTTCTTATTAAATAAGAGGTTATTTCCCCCCTTGGTATTTCATGTTTTTAACGCATTTTTCTTTTTGAAAAATGCGTTTTTTTTTACGTTAAATAAAGCACATAAAAAACATTGAACCTTTTATAAGAGCGACAATCATAAATATTGAAAGACTTGTATTTCCCACATAGTATTTCATGTTTTTTACGCATTTACCTTTTGGTAAATGCGTTTTTTTATGTCCAAAAAGGTATCGAAACAGGTAGGTATTATCAAGCACGGTTTAATAAATATAAACCGTGTTGAAGTTAAGTAATTTATTGATAGGCTAAACGGTTAAGAATTATTGTTTAAAATAGTTTGCAAGGTAATTATCGAACGTTTGCGTATCCGATTGCTCAATAGATAGTTGCTCTTGATGTGATTTTTCTGCATGTTCAATGAAGTGATCTTCATCAAAAAATTGATACTCTTGAGACAGTAACTTATCTCGATACGTTTGAGCCATTTGCAACGAAACATCAGTTAAGCTTTCCTCTTGCTCAATAAGTAAGTTCAAAATATGAGCCGATGGCGTAAGCGCAGAGTCGTTTATTTTAGCTCTTTCCAACGTTAACACATCTTGGTATTTGGTTGTTTTATTCGCGTTGTCTAACATGACTGCAATTGGATGCATTTCATCAAAGATTTCATTACCCCATTGCTCTACTGACTTTTCAAACTTGTTGTCTATTAACAATAATTCAGGGTCACGACCTCGTAGCACCACTTCATCCATGTTGTTTTCATAAATACCTTGCTCGCTACAATCTAAGACATCATGCTCTTTTAATGCGCAGTAAGTTAAAAATATATCTAAAAAGTATACTTGCTCGACACTAATTCCTGTATCAACAAACGGATTAACATCTAACGCTCGTACTTCTATATATTCTACGCCTCTATCGGAGAGAGCTTGTGATGGTTTCTCTCCTGATTTAGCAACACGCTTAGGGCGTATAGGGGCATATAACTCGTTTTCTATTTGTAATACATTGCTGTTAAGTTGCTGGTATTTACCATCAACTTTAACACCTATTTTTGCAAACTCTTCTGATGCTAAGTTAATCGCGTTTTTCACGCCGTCTACATAGCCATCTAAGTTGTTATAACAAATACGTAATGACGATTGTTCATTGTTGGTATAACCTAAATCACTCATCCGTAATGATGTAGCGTACTCTAAGTATAAATAGCCTTTAGGAGTTTTCTTAAACGGTAACTGATGAGGTTCATTTTGTAAAAATGATGGGCAAATACTTGGCGAACTTCCATATAAATAAGGGATCAACCAACAAAAGCGTTTATAGTTCCTCAATACCATGAAGTAACGTTCTGAAATAAAATCACTTTTTGATTCAGTATTACTATCAGCCGTTTGTAAAACATTCCAAAACTGATCTGTGAATGAAAAGTTGAAATGAATGCCTGAGATCACTTGCATCATACTGCCATAACGGTTTTTTAATCCTTGGCGATATGCGGTTTTCATTTGACCAATATTCGATGAACCATATTGAGCAAGTTGAATTTTATCGGCATCATTAACGAAACATGGCATACTCATTGGCCATAATAACTCGCCGTTAAGCTGACTTAAGGTAAATTTTTGAATATCTTTTAATTGAGCGATAGCATCTTCAGGCGAAGAATTTACAGGTGTAATAAACTCAAGCAAAGTTTCAGAATAATCAGTGGTAATATAAGGATTAGTTAATGCTGAACCTAGGTTATAAGCATGCGGTTCCTCAGACAACCGACCTTCAGGCAAAACACGTAATGCTTCACGTTCTATTCCGCGTCCAAAACCAATTAAAGAAGACAAATTATCTTCTTCGCTAAAAACCGAAACATACTCATTTAAAGATAATGTCAAAATCATTCCTGTGCGTTATACGCAAGAGTTAATGAAACCTATTTGAGGATAAAATTTCTATTTTCAATCCCGTAAGTGTGAAATTTTCACATAACTTATTACTTTTTATATTATGCAATATGTTAAGACCGCCTATCATACCAAGCTATTACAAAATTTTTAGCTAAGTTAATATTTAATTACAAATAAATTCAATTACCCCTGTTACATCATTGCTTTTTATTAATGTTACGGTAAAGTTCTCACAAATTAATATCATTGCCAACAAAAACTCTATGTCTATACCAATGCAAGACAGCGCTTTTAGTTTACTTCCTCCTCTTCTGGCTATTATTATCGCGATTTGGAGAAAAAACGCACTATTTGCATTGCTTTCAGGATTGATACTTTGCTATTTAATGATCAATCAATTAAATCCTATTGCTGGCATGACAGAAAGTGCTCTGGGGATTTTCAATGTTTTTTCATCTATAGGTAATACGTATATTGTTAGCTTTAGTTTATTGATAGGTGCTCTAGTTGCGTTAATGAATCAGTCAGGGGCAGTAAACGGCTTTATTGAAGGCCTAGCAAGGCTTAATTTAGTTAAAAATAGTCGCCATGCAGCCCTTTTACCTACCATGATAGGTACAAGTATTTTTACCGACACCAATCTCAGTATGTTTACCGCGGGAATGGCCAGTCAGAAACTATTCGACAAACATCAGCTAAGTCGCGCTAAGCTCGCCTACTTAATTGACTCAACTTGCGCACCGATAAGTATATTATTTCTCATTAACGGTTGGGGGGCTTTTGTACTAGGTCTATTAGACGGCTACAGCTTTGATGATCCAGTGGGTATTCTGATTGGCACGATTAGTTATAACGTTTACGCTATTATTGCCGTTCTTTTGGCATATTACACCGCTTTTAGCGGTAAACTATTTGGCCCGCTAAAACATGCGACTTCACTAACAACAAGCCCGAAAGATAATATAGAAACGATATCGCCAGCTTATATTATGTGGTTACCACTAGCCACATTAATGGTATTAACCATAACCTTACTTTTTGTAACCGGTGATGGCGACTTTAGAAAAGGCAGTGGTTCATTTTCGGTGTTTTGGTCAATTGTTAGCTCACTCTGTTTGTTAATTGTTTTAATATTAATGAATAAACTGCTGACGGTTAAACAAGTGGTATCAATATCATTTGTCGGGATGAAAAAAATGCTCGCCCCAGTATCGATACTGGTTTTATCTTTTGCTTTTGGTAGTGCCATTAAACTATTAGGTACAGGTTTATATGTAAGCCAATTATTAAATGTTGAGCTTCCATTGATTCTTATGGCTCCTATTTTATTTATTGCTGCAGGCATTATGGCCTTTGCAACAGGAACTTCGTGGGGAACTTTTGCCGTTTTAGTTCCGATTGCAGTGCCAATCGCCCAGCAAAGTGGTTTGCCAATCGAATTTCTCGTTGCTGCTGTGCTTGGCGGCGGTATATTTGGTGATCATGCATCTCCAATTTCTGACACCACTGTAGTTGCATCTATGGCAAGTGGCTGTGACCACTTTGAGCATGTAAAAACGCAGCTGCCATATACTTTAATCGCGGCATTTGTCACAATAATAATTTACGCATTAATTGGTCTAAGCTTCACGTAATGACAAATGCCTCGTTTACTATCATAGATCAACAATCTGACTTTATTATTGTTGATAAGCCTGCTGGAACTAACTTCCATGATGAGGGAGAGATTGGTGAAGGTTTTTTCAATGCAGTTAAATCTGCATTGGCATTAAGTGAACTTTATCCAGTACATCGATTAGATAAAATGACTTCTGGTTTAGTTATTTTTGCAAAAACGCTCAATGCGGCACAACAATTTCAGCAACTTTTTGAAGCTCATCAAATTCAAAAATTTTATCTCGCCTTAAGTGATAAAAAACCAAAGAAAAAGCAAGGCTTGATCAAAGGTGACATGGCGAAAAGTCGACGCAGCGCTTGGAAACTTTTACGAAGTACTAACAACCCTGCTGTTACGCAATTTATCTCTTACGGGCTAGGTAACGGACTGCGTCTTTTTGTAGTAAAACCTCATTCAGGAAAAACTCATCAAATACGTGTTGCTTTGAATAGTGTCGGCTCGCCTATTATTGGCGACGACATCTATTACCCTTCGACTACGGAACAGCGATATGACCGTGGTTACTTGCATGCTTATGCACTACAATTTAGTTTAAACGGGCAAAGTTTTAACTATATAAAGCCTCCCGCATTTGGTGAGCATTTTAGCTCACAAAACGTTGTAGACGTATTAGAAAAAATAGCCGAACCTTGGCAATTGTCTTGGCCTAAACTTTAAACTAGGCGAGTGAACCTACATTCGATTGGAAGTATTCTAAAAACTTACGGGTTTTAAACGCAATGCTTCTACTTTGATATAAAACAGTTAACTTAAGTGCTACCGGTTCTTTTGTCAGTTGTACACGCTTTACATTAAGCAACTTACCTTGAGACTGACATAAATAATCAGGTAATTTAGCCACACCTAAGTGCTGAGCCGTTGCCTCTAATCGCATTTGAGGACTCGATAAGACAATTTTTTCTTTCACTGAAATAAGCTGAATTTTGCCTTTATCTCGAAATAACCACTGCGCGTTAACATTTGAAGTTATGCTGTGTTCTTTTTCTAAATCTTCCGGAAAGTGCAAATGTTTAATGTCGTAATCTAACCCTGCATAAATTGACTGCGGGAAACTCAGCAATTGTTTACCCACCCAATTGGTATTAGCTAAGTCCGTTTCATGAAGTACAAAAATAAGATCGTAGTGATAGCTCTCTTCAGGTAATTCAGAAGAATAATGGCTGCAATGCACAACCACATCAGGATATTGCTTGGCGAAGTTAGTGACTATAGTACTAATAACTTGATTAAAGAACTCTATAGGTAGCAGTATGTTTAGCGTGCCTTTAGGTGCAGTATTAAGTTCATGAAGATCATTCTCAACACTACTAAGCGCTTCAAGATGAGGTTTACAGGAACGATATAATAACAAGCCGCTCTCGGTTAACTCCTGCTTCCGGGTCGTTCTAATCAATAATTGATAACCTAAATCAGCCTCTAGTGTCGCTAACCTTCTGCTGAGTTTTGATTTAGGAACCCCCATTTTTTTTGATGCTTGTGTCAAAGAGCCCGAATCAATAATGGTTGAAAACAATATAAGGTCATCTAAATTAAGCACTTTTATTTGTCTCATATATAGAACAATAAATCCTATTAAACCTATCTATACAATAAAATGCAAACCCTTTACACTGCGTTTTCAAATCACCATTTATAGAAAGAGAAGAATATGAGTAACGTAAAAGTAATTAGTGCTGAAGATTTTGAACAAGAAGTGAATGCACACCAAGGTGCAGTTTTAGTAGACTTTTTCGCTGAATGGTGTGGTCCTTGTAAAATGATCGCTCCTTTATTAGACCAACTTTCAACTGAAAAAGATGACATTAAAATTGTTAAGATTGATGCGGATAACGCTCAAGAATTAATGACTAAATTTGGTATCCGTGGTATCCCTACATTACTTTTATTTAAAGACGGTGAGTTAGCAGCAACTAAAGTTGGCGCTTTATCATTAACTCAATTAAAAGAGTTCGTAGCTTAATTTTAATGAGTTAACGCTTTATATTTAAAGCCATAAAGTCAAAAACGGTAGTGAATCGTATTCACTACCGTTTTTTTATCTTTAGCTTATTAAATTCAGCAAATAGATTTAACTCAACGAATGAAGAAACACCATGCCTATCGCTGCTGGACAAATAAATTTGGTGTACACTGGCCAAATTTTCCAAAACAGTCCATCTTCAACCAACTCGTGTCCTTGTTTTATTTCTTCTAATAACGAGTTTCGTTGCCAAATCCAACCAACAAATACACAACACAACATAGCGACAATCGGCTGGCCATATTTGGTAGAAAGAGTAATCACCAAACCAAATAAGGTTTCAAAATTAACCATAATCAAAACACTTAAACAGAAAATACCAAGACCAATATATGTAGATGCTTTTTTACGTTCCATATTATGGCGTTCTACTGCATAGGAAACGGGTCCTTCAAGCATTGAGATAGAAGACGTTAGCGCTGCGATCGACATCAAAGCAAAAAAACCTATCGCGATAAAAGCACCGACACTGCCCATACTATTAAATAAACTAGGTAACACGGTAAACACCAAAGTATCTTCAGAAAGCAAGCTACCGTCAGCTGCAAAAATTTCAACGCCTTGAGCTTGCGCTACATACATGGCAGGGATAATCAATAAACCCGCTAAAAACGCGATTGAAACGTCAATTAAGGTAACTTGAGCCCCCAAGGTGACCATATTCTCTTTCTTGGAAATATAAGAGCCGTAAATCACCATAACACTAGTACCCAGTGATAAGGAGAAGAACGCCTGCCCTAAAGCACTTAACAATAAGCTAGGCTCTAAAATACGAGAAAAGTCAGGATTAAGGTAAGCATTTAAACCTTCACTTGCCCCCTCTAATGTTAATACGTAACCAATCAGTAAAACCAATAACGTTAGCATCATCGGCATTAAACGCTTCGACCATTTCTCAATGCCTTCTTCCACACCTCTAGAAATAATAAAGATAGTTAAACACACAAATAAAGCAGTAAAAGTGAGGTTTCTTTCAAATGAAAATGAAACTAACCAGTTTGCTGTAGATTCATTTCCCATTAACTTCATCATTGGCTCGATGGTATGAGCCATCATCCAACCAGCGACAATGCCATAAAAACTCAAGATAAGCGCCGCACAAATAATACCGCCAAAACCTACAACAAAAGCAAAGCGCTTTTGAAAAACACTTTTCGACATTTTTTGAAGAGAGGTGACGGCATTTGCTTGTCCGTAACGGCCGATTAATATTTCAGCCATAAAAGCGGGATAAGCCAAACAGAACGCAAGTATCAAATACATAAATACAAAAGCTGCGCCGCCATTACTGGCCGTTTGCGTAGGAAAGCCCCAAATATTACCTAAACCAACAGCAGAACCTGCTGCCGCCATAATAAAACCAAGTCGCGAGCTAAAGCCGCCTCTAGAACCTGCCATGAACATTTATCTTTTTTATTAGCATCATATCGGGGTAATTTACTTAAAGAATCCACAAAACAACAGACTTTATTTAATAAATCCTTACAAATGACAAATTTTATACAATCTCGAGCGTAAAGATATTCGTACTAGGAATAATTACAGTGCAAATAGGATTTTGATATATATAAGAATTAAATAAAAAAGCCCTTAATATTTATAATATCGAGGGCTTTATAGCATTCCAAATAAAGAAGCGAATACTTAGAATAATATGGGCGAAATTAGTCTCTAAAATTATTAAACTGAAAAGACTGCTCTAGTTCTGCTTCTCTCACAAGCTTCATTACGGCTTGTAGGTCATCACGCTTTTTACCAGTAACACGCACTTGTTCACCTTGAATAGCTGCTTGTACTTTTAGCTTGCTATCTTTAATTAATTTCACAATTTTTTTAGCAACAGGTTGTTCAATTCCCTCTTGAAAACTAACCGTTTGATTAAAGGTCTTACCTGAGTGCTCGACCTTAGCCAAAGTCAGTGCTTTCGCATCGATTTGACGTTTAGCGAGTTGGCCACGTAACATGGTAACTAATTGACTAAGCTGAAAGTCAGCTTCAGCTTTTATTACGACAGTAGGCTTTTTCCATTCAATACTGGCATTAGCACCTCTAAAATCAAAGCGAGTCTCAAGCTCTCGAGCGGTATTATCAGTTGCGTTTCTTACTTCTTCCATATCGATTTCTGAAACAATGTCCATTGATGGCATAACAAATCTCTTTTTTAATAGTTTCTTTAGATAAATAATACCAGTGTCAAGCAAGATAACCAATAACGACACTCTATTTAACTACAACAAAAAAATGCTTCATTTCATCTAAATATTCTAAATATTTAATAGTTATTATAGACTTAAATTTTGTATACTATTCTGATTTACTTATTTCCTTTAGGATATTCTATGTCGATAAAAACTCGTCTTACAATAATATTAACTGCCATAGTGCTGCTTGTAAGTATTACCATAACAGCACAAAAAGTTGCTACCATTAAAAATGAAACTCAAAACAAAGGCAGTGATACCAGATACCTTTCTTTTATCATTGCGGATGAATTTCGCCAAACGTCAATGGACTTAACAAGACTTTGCCGTACTTATGTTGCAACAGGTGACATTAATTACTTTAATGCTTACTGGGACATTGTAAAGTGGCGTAATGGCGAGTTACCTAGACCGCACTCTGTAGATAAAAACCTTCATCGTGGTAAAAATAAAAAACAATCAGATATTATGTCTGAACTTGAATTTTCTCCCCAAGAATTTGCACTGCTAAAACAAGCTAGTGCTAACTCGAATGCTTTAATTGAAACTGAAACTCAAGCAATGGAATCTATTAAACAGGGACATGTTGTCGATGGTCCATTTCAAGCACTAGCAGGAGAAAGCATAAGCGATTTTGCTCAAAGAATAGTCTTTGATAAAAATTATCACGGTGAAGTGAATAAAATCATGGAGCCCGTAAATGAGTTTTTTAATGTACTCGATCAAAGAACGGGTACACAATTGAATGAACATCAAGGTTCGGCATCATTTTGGTTAAATATAGCGCTAACAACACAAATTGTTATCGCTGCGTTAATCGTTTTATTGTCTTTAATATTAGTTAAAGCTCTATTTTATCCGTTACAGCAAGCCATTGATGCCATGCTGAACATTGGAGAGGGTGACGGTGATTTAAGTAAAAGATTACATGATAATGGAAATGATGAACTATCGTCCTTAGGCAAGGGGTTTAATATGTTTGCCAGCCATATTCAAACCGTAGTTATAGAATTAAGAGGTGTAATTGAAGATATTTCCAATTCTTCATTGCAATTAAGCCAAACCGCTAGTTCAACAGATCAGGCTATTGTTGAACAGAAAAATAGTATCCAAGGTTTACTACTTGCGGTTGAACAAATGATTATTGCTATTCAAGAAGTTGGAAATGCTGCATTTAACGGTGTAGAGCAAGCTAACAATTCAGATAAAGCAGCTAAGGTTGGCTTAAAGGATATTAGCCAAGCAAGTGCTAATATTAATAGATTAGAACTAGATATTGAAAATGCTTCGGGTGTTATTAATCAACTTGCTTCTGATACTGATAACATAGGTACAGTTTTAGACGTTATCAGAGGGATCGCCGACCAAACAAACTTATTAGCACTTAATGCTGCTATAGAAGCTGCCCGAGCTGGTGAACAAGGTCGAGGATTTGCCGTTGTAGCAGATGAAGTTAGAACTCTTGCGCAGCGTACGCAAGACTCTACTTCGGAAATTCAACACATGATTGAAAAACTACAAGTTGGTGCCGTAAATGCGGTCAAGGTTATGTCACAAAGTAAAGACATCACCACGGCTTGTGTAACAAACACTAACAAAACCAACAATTCCCTTAAGGAAATTTCAGGCTCAGTTGCCAATATTAGTGATATTAATAATCAAATTGCGAGTACCACAGAAGAGTTATCGGCTACCGTTCAAGAAATACGAAGAAACGTAGATAATATCAATCAACAAGTTGAACATACTGCGGCTGGTTCAAAACAAACAGCTCACAGCAGTAATCATACAAATCAATTATCTCTAACAGTAAAAGCGCTGGTTGATAAATTCAAAACTGCCTAATATTCGCTACTTTCGACTTTCATCTGGTATGAAAGTCGAACCTGATTTATCTACTTAACCTGATGTTTGGAGAAGAGTTTTGTAATGAAAGTAAAAGATAAAACTTTCTTTTACTTTCAGTGACGGAATTATATTGTTTATAAGGAATTTTTACTCACCAATAGCGGATTATTGAGCAAATTGTCTTATCCTAAGCTCAGGCTACTTAACTCTCGTCAGGGTTAAGTAGGAGTACTAGGGGCTGTTTATCTTTATTCATATTTTCTGCAATAGACTCTTTTTAATGCGAGAAAGCAGAATAAACGACGCTTGGTTATCCCAAACGAGGTATATTCTAATGCCGCTAGCAATAAAAATAGACATTGCCCGAAGGACTGAGGCTTTACTTTGCGTTGAAAAGAGTAGATTTAGATGACTAAATGTCACTATTTTCGCCTTAGTATTTTGCCTAAGTTAAAGTCATCTAATCTCTCAGCATAATTATTAAACAAAGATCAACAAACCCTAGGTATTTAAAAAAAACACTTCCCATTTCCCCTCCTCGCGCAAATGCATTAAACATTACAGAAACAACAACGATATCTTCCTCCTGATTAGGCTCCGTTTAAAGGGCCAAAATAATGGGCTTAATAGAAAGTAAATATACAATAATTTTGTACTACCTAAATTCACTCATGGTATGATTAAAACACTTACCGCGTTACTAATTTTATTTCTAATGAAAAACTTACATCACTTATTATTTTTCCTACTTATTTCTTTTTCTTTTGCCATAATATTTCTTTCTGATGGTGCGCGAGACGTCATTTTTCAACTGACAAAAATTGATAGTGCCGGGCATTTTATCGGTTTTTTCAGTTTAACTTGGTTACTCAGTAGCTTTTTCAAATTCCCCTTATTTAATTTGGCTTTATGCTTAATTTTTTATTCGGCATTAACTGAAATAGGACAACATTATTTAGGATTTAGAAATGGTGAGTTTAGAGATTTTGTCGCTGATACTATAGGTATTATCAGCTTTGTTCTAATAAAGTGGGTTGTAGTCGTGTACGGTAGAAAGAAAACGTTATGACTAGCCACATAACCTCTAGCACAAAACCAAACATACTCATCGTTGGTTCAGGTGCTATTGGGCTATTATGGTATAGCCACCTAAACTTACGCTGTAAAGCACAAACTAACGTTTATTTATATCAGTCGCCACAACGAAACCCCGTATCAAAAACGATTAACTTTACCGATTTACATCACCAAATTCATACTATTCCTACGCAAATATATACTCCGAACGACAGTTCAACATCAGCTTCCATCAGAGAGCATTCATTCGATATTATTTTAGTGTGTGTAAAGAGTTATCAGCTTAATGGTGCTATCGAAGAAATACACCCGTTAATATCGGCTAATACATTAGTGATCAACTCCCACAATGGCTTAGGGGCACTAAATAATGAAAACCAACTTAAACTAGCCCACCGTCATGTGTGGAATTTACTTACCACTCACGGTTGCTTAAAATCATCAAACAATAGCATTACTCATACAGGTTCTGGCGTATCCAACATAGGACCGCAAATAGGTATTCCTTCTCATACATTGATACAACAAACTACTGCCCTATTAAATACAGCTTTACCTGAAGTGGCTTGGTGTGATCATTTAGCTGAAAAACAATGGACAAAACTTGCGATTAATTGTGTGATCAATCCGCTGACCGCGCTATTTGATATAAAAAATGGTGAAGTGGCTGATGCTAAATTTGATCAAGTGATTGACCAATTATTAGATGAAATAACAGACGTTGCTAACGCTAATGAGATAAAGCTAGATAAGGGGCTATTAAAGCGAACGGTGATTATAGTCGCAAATAACACAGCGGAAAATAGCTCTTCAATGCGCTGTGACATTCAAGCAAAACGTAAATCAGAAATTGAATATATTAATGGGTACATTCATCGACTTGGCATTGAATTAAATATTTCAACGCAAAAAAATACCGAACTCTATCAAAGTGTATTAGCGCTACACTCAGAACGAGATCGGTAATTATTTTTTATCAAACGATGTAAATGATTATGTTAAGGACGATAAACCTTCACGTTGGTAAAGCCGTTATCAAGTAAATATAGTGCTTGTAACTTACTCATTACCCCTTGATCACAATACAATAAATATTCTTTATTCTTGTCTAAATCACCAAACTTGGTAGCTAGCTTATAAAACGGAATATGAATCACTTCAACTTCATCAATTTCTAACGGATTAGCTTCTTCTTCTTCCGTGCTTCTAATATCAACAACAACATCACTATTGGTGATTTGAGCAACCATATCTACAGCTTTAATTTCTGCTTCAGCTTCTGTTGCAATATCACGAATATCGTAAACACGGGTGTTTTCAACCACTTTGTCTAAAATATCCATATCGAAGTTAGCTTCTTCTTTTTCAATTTTAGATACTACGGCTTTTACCGTTGGTTTATTTGAGATAACACCACAGTACTCTGGAATAGTTTTAGAGAAATCTTCTGTGCCTATTTCACGAGCAATATCGATAATATCTTGTTTATCGTATGCCGTTAATGGTCTCAAAATTAGTGTATCAGTTACACGGTCTATTACATTTAGATTAGTTAACGTTTGACTAGATACTTGGCCTAGTGCTTCACCAGTTACCAATGCTTGAATTTTACCTTTTGCAGCAATTTTTGATGCCGCTCTCATCATCAAGCGTTTAAGTACAACACCCATTTGACCGTTCTCGACTTTCTCAAGTATTTCAGCGACAACGGGTTCAAAATCAACAGCGAAAAACTTAACTCGATGTGATGAGCCAAACTTATTCCATAGATAGTAACTCACTTGCTTAACACCAATTTCGTGTGCAGACCCACCTAAATTAAAGAAACAGTAATGTGTTCTTGCGCCTTTCTTAATCATTTGAAAACTAGAAACAGCTGAATCAAACCCGCCAGACATTAACGATAAAACATCTTCTTGAGTCGCTATTGGAAAACCAGCTAAACCTTTGTGACGCTCAGTAATAATGAATAGTTTATCGTTCTTTATTTCTAAGTGGACAGTAACATCTGGTTTACTTAACTTCACCTTAGCGCTTTCTACACTTTGGTTTAAGCCTCCGCCAACGTACTGTTCTACTTTAATTGAATTAAATTCGTGATTACCAGAACGCTTTACTCGAACACAAAATGTTTTGTTTTCAATATTTTTAGCATGAACCGCTAGTGTTTTTTCAAAGATGCTATGCAAATCAGTAAAATCTGTTTGCTGAACTTCCAAAAACATAGGTATTCCTGGAATGCATTTAAGGGCATCAATAACCTTTAAACGATTTTCAGGCGAATCGTTAGGTGTGTTAACTTCAATGTTATCCCAGTTCATTCGTGTCGTAATTTGTTCGTCAACACGGCGCAATACGTTTTTTACACTAGATTCTAATATCTTAGTAAAACGTTTACGAACAGGCTTACTCTTGATTGTTATTTCAGACTGTAACTTTACAATAAATTTCATTAACTCTTGTACCTAAAAATATACCCTAAAAATAATGGCGCGAATTATACACGATTAGCGTAGCGATACCCAATAAAGATAATT
>Ga0209292_1001622_pt1 | contig 27182 bp, 26 predicted proteins | sample GOMGulsemesocosm_2_FD_184634 | JGI IMG/M metagenome (GOLD analysis project Ga0209292, IMG submission 184634) | Methane-oxidizing microbial communities from mesocosms in the Gulf of Mexico - GOM9C Gulf of Mexico (SPAdes) (version 2) | ecosystem: Environmental > Aquatic > Marine > Cold seeps... | reverse complement strand
TTACCAGTAACTTGGCATACTTTTGACATAGTGTGCTCCAATAACTTCAAATATAAGTGTCTACATAGTCGCATTTGAAGCTACTAGGTATACTTTTAATGCTCGGTTTATACAGTAAACCCAGACACAAATCAATAATAGTGCAAAATATCACCATCTTTAACTGCACAGAAATAGTGCTAAAAACAAGCGACAGCGGTGACTTTGTGAGCACAAAGGTAAAAAAACAGTTTAAAAAACAAAAAAAAGACCCAAAACAAGCAATAAAAATTAAATCATAATAATTGTAAAAAGTATTTCAATTTGCCTAAATGTACAAATGCGCAAGGTGTTCTTTCGGGTTATAATCTCCACACCTTGATAGTGAGTTTACCACCATGCTTAGCGATATAGAATTAATTAACCTTAGACAACAATTCCCCGTACTATCTCAACAAGTAAACGATCATCCGTTAATTTATTTGGATAATGCCGCCACCAGTCAAAAGCCATTATGTGTGCTTGAGGCGATTAATACCTATTATCGTGACATTAATGCCAATGTCCATCGCGCATCACATGCATTGAGTGCGCAAGCCACGTCCGCCTATGAAAACGCCCGCGATATCTGTGCACAATTTATCAACGCTAATAGCAGCAAAGAAATCATTTGGACCCGCGGCACCACCGAAGCAATAAACTTAGTTGCCAATTGCTTAACTAGCAGTATCCAGGCCGGTGATGAGATCATCATTTCCACCTTAGAGCATCACGCTAATATCGTGCCTTGGCAAATGCTAGCACAACGCACAGGCGCGATTCTCAAAGTTATTCCGCTATTACCGTCAACAGACCTAGATATGCAGGCGTATAAACAATTATTGAGTGATAAAACCAAATTAGTTGCGGTTAGCCATGTATCTAATGCCATTGGCACCGTCAATTCGATTGAGGAGATCATCGCCTTAGCCAAGCAAGCTGGCGCTAAGGTCTTAATCGACGGCGCCCAAGCTATTTCCCACTGGGACGTTGACGTACAAGCCCTAGGTTGTGATTTTTATGTGTTCTCTGGACACAAAATGTATGGTCCTACTGGCATCGGGGTGCTCTGGGGTAAAGAAAAAGTCCTTAATCAACTGCCGCCTTGGCAAGGTGGTGGCGAAATGATTAAAACGGTGAACTTTGAACAAACCACTTATAACGAGCTACCGTTTAAATTTGAAGCCGGTACACCTAACATTGCCGGAGCGATAAGTCTGGCGCGCGCCATGACTTTCCTAAATAGCTACGATCGAGAAGTGCTAGCTGCTCACGAAGCCGAACTACTGACCTACACCACTGCGCAACTCGAAAACATGCCCCGTATCAAAATCATTGGCTCGCCGCACCATCGCGCTGGCGGAGTCAGTTTCATTATCGGTGACGCGCATAATGGTGATGTGGGTATGCTGTTGGATTTACAAGGTATTGCTGTTCGTACTGGTCATCACTGTGCACAACCTCTGATGCAGAGCCTGAACTTATCCGGCACGATCCGAGTTTCGCTGGCTATTTATAATACCAAAGCAGAAATAGATTTCTTCATTAAAGCATTGAATGAACTACAAGATTTACTCTAACGATTTATTTTCAAATCATAATCTCCGCATATGTACTGAATATGAACAGCGCACTCAGATTGTATTCAGTATCAATCTTGTTTAATAGCATCATCAACACTGATTAGAACACTATCAACAACAATCGCAACCACGAGTTTCCAGGAGATTAAAGATGCTAAAAAAAACAATCATCGGCCTTACCGCTGCAATTATTATGTTACCAACAATTGCACTAGCAAAAGACCACAATAAACATGGTATTAACTATACTGGCCCAGCAATCAACGTGACAACAGTGGCTGAAAGCCTAGAAAATGTGAGCCGTTTTAGCGAAATGAATGTGGTATTGGAAGGTAAATTAATCCATCAGATCAGCGCCGACAAATTCATGTTTTCCGATGATACAGGCCAAGTGATCGTCGAGCTTGATGATGATATTAAGTTACCCGTCGCCATTGATAACAATACCAAGTTACGACTTTTTGGTGAATTCGAAGGTGGTTCGACACCAGAAGTGGAAGTCGAACACATCAAGCTCCTTTAATACCGAGCTACTATAAACGGTTACGTAACGGTAACGCTAAGCGCGCTTCTAAGCCACCCAATGAAGCGCGTTCTAATGTCAGCTGACCTTGATACATCCGAGCCATTTCAGCCGCGATATTAAGCCCTAGGCCATGACCAGGGGTTTGTTCATCTAAGCGTTGGCCGCGACCTAATACCTGCTCACATTCAGCTTCCGTCATACCGGGTCCATCATCGGCAATTATCATTTCTAATTGTTCACCAACGATCATAGCCGAGATAACAATACGAGAAGTAGCCCATTTATATGCATTTTCGATCAAGTTACCCGCCATTTCGTCAAAATCACGACCATCAACGGCAACCGTTAACGCCTTATCAAAGCTGATCTCAACGGTCACATTACGACTAACATACAGACGGGAAAAAGCCGATACCGCATTGCTACATTGCTGATAAGGACTGCATTTAGCACCTAATAATTGTTTAGCGGCGATCTGAGAGGCCGATAAATGGTATTCAATCTGTTGGCGCATTTGCTGCAATTGCTGTTGTAACAAGGGCTTTTGCGGCGGCTGAGTTAAGGCTAATTCATTGTGCATAATACTCAGTGGCGTTTTTAATGCGTGCGCCATATTACCGGCATTGGTGCGCGCCCGTTCTAACAAATGCTGATGATGAGCCAATAAGCGGTTAATATCCTTCACCAGCGGATCAATCTCTTGCGGATATTGATGTTGAAAATGGGCTTTATCACCGTTTTCAATTTCGGCCAATTCTTTACGCAAGGTTGCGAGCGGTCTAAGGCCCCAAGATAACTGCAATAAAATTAATATCATCACCGCTAGCGCTAACAAGCCAAGGCCAATTAACAAACTGCGATTAACGCCCTGTAATGCCGATGCCAAACTGCTATTTTCTTGCGCCACAGAAACCCAAAAAAAGATTTCACTCTCCGGTAGTTTGACCTTTTGCTGCACCACCATTAACGCTTGCCCAGTTGGCCCTGCAGTAACAAAATAATCGAGACCAAACTCATCGTTCAAATGACGGAAAGAAAGCTCAGCCTCCCATAATGAACGGGAGCGTTTCAATACCTTGCTATCGGTTTGTATTTGCCAATAAAAACCCGAATAAGGCTGACTAAACCGCGGTTCAGACAAGGACGGAATAGGCATGACATCGAAGGCGGGAGCGGTTAACTCAGCTGCAGGCATTAATGGTGCTGACGTATTTGTAGTCGTTAAGCCTTGCGGTTGCAGTTCAAGACGGCTTAACAACTCATCTAAAGATAAAGTTAATTTACTGACTAATTCACTGCGTAAGTAGTCTTGCATGTAACGCTGTACTGTAAAGCCGGTTACCAAAATCAATACCACGCAACAACCACCGGCAGCAAACAGTAAACGATTCTTTAATGAATGATGCTTCAATTCTGCGCGATCCTATAACCTAACCCACGTACAGTTTCGATCATCTTACTGCCTAGTTTTTTACGTAAACGACCAATAAATACTTCGATAGTATTGGAGTCACGATCAAAGTCCTGGGCATAAATATGTTCAATTAAGGTGGCACGTGAGACAACTTGGCCAAGGTGCAGCATTAAATAGCTCAACACTTTAAATTCATGCGCCGTCAAGGTGATAGTCAAACCAGCTCGAGTTACCGCTGATGCCGAGATATCTAAGCGGATATCGCCAACAGTCACAATCGAAGACGCTTTGCCAGCGGCACGGCGTACTAAGGCTTGTAAACGAGCGACTAACTCACCCATTTGAAATGGTTTTGCCAGATAATCATCAGCACCTGCATTGAGGCCTTCGATTTTTTCGTGCAATAACGAGCGTGCCGTGAGAATAATAACCGGCATAGTCAGATTTTCTGCACGCCACTTTTTCAATACCGTTAAACCGTCTACTTTAGGTAACCCCAGATCTAACACCACGGCATCATAAGTTTCCGTAGACCCCATGAAATGCGCCTCTTCACCATCATAAGCACAATCAACAATAAAACCCTGCGCGGTTAATTGTTGCTGCATCTGTTGGGCTAATTGTGGTTCGTCTTCAACAACTAATACTTTCATGCTTACCTATTCTTGTTAAAAAAGCGCTCGAGTTTATGACCTTTAATCGCTAACAACCGGAATGTTTTAGCGTCAAAATCTGCTTTAACGACATTACGATCGGCATCGAGAATCTTGATCTCGTATATCCAAATATCATCGTCGCTGTAATCATCATCTTTTTCGAGTTCGACTTTAATCACCCGACCGTTAAAATCACGCTCAATAATGGCGAGTAAATCAATAAACGGGCTGATCTCTTTTGCCTTCACCGCGGCAGTGACCTCATCCAGATCTTCTTCATACTCGATATGCGGCATTGCCACACTTTGCCATGACATAAAGATTAGCATGACAGTTAATAAGATTCGTGTTTTCATAGGTTCTAGAGTACCGTTGTTTAAATGAATAGAATATTAACAGGGTCTAATTTTGCTAAAATATTATTACTTAATGCTGATTTTGCTAAGCCCAGTCGCACTCGCGAACGCCTCCCATCATCAGCCAGAAAAAACCATAGCGCAAGTCATTGAACTACTTGTTGCCCAAGGTTTTCATGATATTTCTAAAGTCGAATTTGATCATGACGATAATCGCTATGAAATTAAAGCGCGTAACGCTAACAACGAAAAAGTTGAAATAGAGCTGACGACCACAGGTCAATTCATCTCAATCGAAGAAGATTAATTTTACCCTGCCAGACCCGAACTCTGGTAGCTAATACAGAAATAATCAGGAAAAATAATGACCGATTTCTCGTCAAGTCCATTTGGCAATACCATCACCAGTACCGATGTGCTGACGTTATTAACAGCGCAAGCTGGCTGGCAAAATAAATACCGCCAATTGATCCAACTCGGTAATAAGATCCCGGCATTGAGCGATGATTATAAAGTAGCAGATAATCAAATTAAAGGCTGCGAAAGTCAGGCGTGGTTAGCATTGAGTTGCGATAATGACGGACGATTATGGTTTGGACTGGATTCAGATGCGCGTATTGTCAAAGGTTTAATGGCAGCGCTATTAGCAGCGGTTAACGGTAAAACCCGTGCTGAAATTGCGGCATTTGATGTTGATGACTATTTTGCTCAGCTTGGTTTTATGCAACAGCTTAGTCCTTCTCGTGGTAATGGCTTAAAAGCCGTGATCGCGGCAATTAAAGCGGCTTAACCAGCCAAGAGTAAGTGGTTCAATGCTCACCACTTACTCTATTACTACCTAACTATCTACCGACTACTTCTGCAAGTTTTTAACGATCAGAGCCGTGCCCATACCACCACCAATACACAATGATGCTAAACCATAGTCAACACCACGCTTTTGCATTTCGTGTAATAACGTCACGGTAATACGACCGCCAGATGCACCTAACGGATGACCTAGCGCGATAGCGCCACCATTAACATTGGTCTTATCGGCAAACCAATCCATATCAACATTATGCTCCTGAGTCAGATTCGTCATTACCCCTAATGCTTGCGCAGCAAAGGCTTCATTAAGTTCTAACAACTCCATCTGCTCTAACGACATATCAGCACGTTTTAACGCTTGTTCAATCGCAGGTACTGGGCCTAGCCCCATGACTTGCGGATCAATACCGCCTTGGCCATAAGCAATTAATTCCGCCATTGGCTCTAAACCATATTTTTCGACTGCCGCTTCAGAGGCTAAAATGATCGCAGCAGCGCCATCATTGATACCCGATGCGTTTGCAGCTGTCACAGAACCGTCCGCTTTAAATGCTGGACGTAGTTTAGCTAGGCCCTCAACACTGGTATTGTCTTTTGGATATTCATCAGTAGCAAAACTTTGCGTTTGACGACGTACTTTCACTTCGACCGGTACTATCTCATCAACGAAACGTTCTGCGGCAATAGCAGCAACTGCTTTGTGTTGGCTACCCACCGCAAAGGTATCTTGTTGTTCACGGGTTAAACCAAACTGCTCAACAATGTTCTCAGCCGTCATGCCCATGTGGTAATTATTAAATACGTCAGTCAAACCGTCATTGATCATGGCATCCACCATAGTCATATTTCCCATTTTAGAACCAAAACGGGTTTTAGCTGGCATCAAGTAAGGAATATTAGACATGCTTTCCATACCTGCAGCCACCACGATATCCGCATCACCGGCTTTAATATGCGCAGCACCATCCATGATGGTTTTCATGCCACTACCACAGATCATATTTAACGTATAAGCAGGCACTCGAGCAGGAATACCCGCTTGCATCGCCGCTTGGCGACCTGGTCCCATGCCTTGTCCTGCACTAATCACATTACCAACAATCACTTCATCAACCTGCTCAGGATTAACCTTTGCGGCTGCCAATGCGCCTTTGATTGCCGTAGCACCTAACGTAGCGGCGTCAACACCCGCTAAGCTGCCGCCGAAACTACCCAGGGCTGTACGTTTTGCTGCAACGATAAATACTTTACTCATACCTTGTTTCCTTACTTGATGTGATCAGTTTAGTTTTTCAAACATATGTTTGAATTGTATCACAAGTTATTAACATAACCGAATTTAGCTTGGTCACAGCTAAGCGAGAGAGAAAGGCACACGTGATATTAGATGTGTTACAAAGTAAGCGTTATTAAGGTAGCGGTTATAAAATAAGGGGTTTAGACAGGTCAAAATAAAGGATGGCTTTAGATACAATAAAACCAGCGAATACAAGGTGTATCGGCTGGTTGCAATCGTCTTTCGGCGTTTAATGGTATTGGTTAAACGGGTTTATTCAATACCATTATTCAGGTCGATAACGCGCTTCTCTTTCGGCTAATTTTTTCAATACACGCGAAGCGGCGATTAAACCAAAGCTAGCCGTCACCGCGGTCGAAGAGCCGAAACCACTTGAACAGTCCATGCCTGTTGCGCCATCAAGGAAGTTCTTGGTCGAACACACTTCGCCATCTGTACCAGGGTAAATTAACTGCTCGGTTGAAAATACACATTCAATACCAAATCGGCTGGTTGGATTTTTACTGAAGTTATGTAAACGGCGTAGATCAGAGCGTACTTTTGCCGCTAATGGGTCTTGATGTGTGCGAGATAAATCCAACACTTGAATTTGGGTTGGATCGATTTGACCACCCGCAGCACCAATGGTAATGCATTTTATTTTTTGTCGATTGCAGTGTGCTAACAGTGCCGTTTTTGAACGCACACTATCAATCGCGTCAACCACATAGTCGAAGTCTTTGCTGATGTGCATGCCAACTTCATCAACCGTGATAAAATCATCGATCGGCGTTACTACACATTCAGGATTAATGGCACGAATACGCTCAGCCATCACATCAATTTTCTGCTTACCGATAGTGTCTTTTAAGGCATGAATTTGACGGTTGGTATTAGTCACACAAATATCATCCATGTCGATCAGGGTGATCTTGCCGATACCTGAACGTGCTAAGGTTTCAGCAGCCCACGAACCTACACCACCAATACCAATCACACATACATGTGCTTGACTAAAAAATTGCAGTGCCTTAACGCCATATAAACGCGCAATACCACTAAAACGATTGTCATATTCAGCTGACATACCCTACCCCAAATCAAGCAAAAAACGCATTATACTGATTCAGTCCGATAACACAAAGTTTGCGATCAATAACACTTTAATCAGAAACCCATTATCCAGAGCCAGACTAGACAGATTTTTCAAATTTGTGTATTTAAAATGAGGTTTTAACTTAACGGATTTACGCTATGTTTAATCTACTGACTTCTACTCTGGCTTCACAAACACGTTTATGGGCTGGCACCAAAGCAGCCAAAACCACGATTAATGAGCAAGATCCGTTAATCATGTATGACAACGAAGCCGACCCACTATGTCGTTTAGTACGTGAAGCGATTTCAGAACTGAATCTGGATGTACTCATTATTCCTTGCCCAAAAGGCGGCGAACGCCACCTCCAACAGCTGCAAGAAATGTACAGCACAGATAAAATTCCGTTCTTGATTGATAAGAATACTCAGACCATCTTAAATTCAGCGTCAGAGATCATCGACTATTTATACAAACATTACGCCAATAGCAGTGCACCGATCCGGTTACGCGCTAATATTTTTAATTATGCCACTTCGACTAGTGCATCGCTGATCCGCTGGAATGCAGGAAAAACCAAGAAACCAGCATTAGAACCAACTGATCCATTGGTATTATATAGCTTTGAAAGTAGCCCTTATTCACGTCCGGTTCGTGAGACGTTATGTGAATTAGAACTACCGTATTTATTGGTCAATTTGGGTAAGCAGCAATTTGGCGAGCTCGGTCCCGCGACCCATCGTCTAAGTCCAGGTGAGTACACGCCGTTACCAGAAACTAAACGCAGTGCATTTTTTGCCGAACACGGCACAGTACAAGTGCCATTTTTGAAAGATCCAAACACCGATGTCGATATGTTTGAGTCAAAAGCGATCGTGAAGCATTTAATTACGACGTATGCGCTTTAGGTTTATCCCATCCTGAATAATAAGAATGCATAAGTATTTTCTATGCATTCTTATTACTGAACAAATATCGATAAATAGCCACTTGTAGTCTGATCTTGCCTGAAAATAAATATCACCAAATTAGTGCAAAATCCAGTTTTGGATTTAAGCGATAAACACCTAGGTTTAAGTGATGTTTTAAGGCTTTCAGGTGGTATTTTGATCTAACACCCTTTTGAGTCTGCGCATTATCACTTTTGTTCAATAGGCCGCTCAGGGACGATTTTATCCCAAGATCGAAATTAGCCTCCTAATCAGGAGGCTAATTTCAACTACTAAACATTTAATTTAAATATTTTCTCTTATATGTCGATGATTTAGACAGCAGTACTATCGAGGGAACGATAAAAATAAACCCTAAAGAAAAAATAACTCTATTGAATTCCAACAATTGATAAGTCGAAATTAAAACTATGACTAACAAAAAAATTATGTGAAACCTATGGAGTAACTGATTATTTTTTGAAAATTTTGAGTACGCTCTAACCATCACTACTGCTCCGTAATAGAAAATAAATCTGAATATCTTATATGTTACCTAACAATCCAATAATAACGATGCGCACCACTACAAGATTCTAACGGGGGAATATAACTACGCTTCAATGTTTAGTAAATTCATCACCATCAGCTTACGAATAACACTCACATACATAACGTTAACCTTCGCTAACTCAGTAACACGTATTAGTGAATTACCTTCGCGTAATAGTTGAATAACGTATTTAACTTGATCTTTATTCATAACAGCCTCAATAATTAAACTCTAATTTAGGTGGCTCATGATACTGCTTTGTTTTTTATATAATATTTCATTTTAAATTAAATTCATCAATATGAAATAACTCAAACAAAACACCTTTTTGTAGTGCTTTAGAGGTTTCAAAGGTGTCATAGATAGAAGAATCGGTTGGTGTAAAATAGTTATGCGCGTGATCACCTTTATGTTCAATAGGCCGCTCAGGGACGCAGATACCCCTTATTCCATCAAGTAAATACCACGACCACTTGCATCAGGAATATGCCCAGGCGCCTTACCAGAGCCTTGTTCGTCAGTCTTATATTCTAACTCGACAATATAAGAGCCATCTGCACGCTGTGACAGAATTGTTATCGTCATCTCGACCGTAGCAGCCCAGAATGAGTCAGTCACTCCCGTTAACAATATCTGACCTAGCGCATTAACATGATAAACGGCGTTACTGATTTTTAGAGGCACCGAAGTTTGTCTAACGTCACCTTCATACGTGTCCTTATCCTTATTATAATAGTAATAATAATTGTAAGCCTTCATCGTAAAACCGCTTATCTGATTTACTAAGTCCAAGGTCATCAAAGCCGGTGGGCCTTGGTTAATAGCACAATTAGAGCTGTTTTTACGGCTCTGTAAATGTTCAATAAGCACTAATTCTTTATTCAGTAACGTGTCTGTAAAGGGCAAAATATCATTGGCAGTATAGGGTAACGCTAAATAGGGTGCGTCTTCTAAAATATCATTATTGCCTTGCGATGGACACGCAAAACGGGTGCCAGAATCCCCCCCTCTAGGCCAATAGCGACAGACAGTGATCCAATTGTTCTTCTTGTTACCATCAACGGAATCTTGATAAAAAGATTGTGCACAGCCGACCAAACGAGTTTCCTGCCAGGCAACTTGGGGCGTATGCCCACACTCTTTATCTTGTTGACACTCAGAACGACCAGATGCGCCACCATCAATTAGATTATGCAGTTCATTGTTGTAAAACGCATCGATTGTTCCTGAGATCTGCGACCGGCGGCCACTAAGTAGGAAATGCTCACCTTGGTCTACGAGAGCAGGATTCTTTTCATTGCTACCAGTGGAGTGACGCCACAGTCCAATTTTTGCAGATATATCGGCAAAATCCTGCGCTTCTAACTGCAATATTTCATTAAAATATAAATCTTTATTCTGATAATGATTAGCCCTGTACTGGTTATGACTATTGGTATAAGCGTCATGCTCTGACTCTGATAAGCCAAACATATTATATGCTCGGTATCGAGGCACAAATGTCTTATCAAACAGACAAACCATCACAGACTGGCCTGCTAATGGGCCTTGTTCATATACATCTGCTGCACAGCCGACCTTACTCGCTCTATCAGTTACTATCTGAGCATAGTTATAACAAGGCTCACTATCAGAGCAGGCGGTAATATAACGCTTGGTGTTTATATCAAAATTGGAAATATCAAACCGACTCCCCTGCTGCTGCCAAGATAAAACAGCATCAGCGACGGTCACGTGCTCCACCTCAGAAAGATAGCGTATTTCACCGATATCTTTTTCAGGTTCAATCAATAAACTATCAAGCTTAATCGCACTATAATCATATTCAGCAAATGCTTGCGTTGCGATCAAAGTCGCGGCCCGTTGTTGAGCCAATGTAATTAACCCAGTATCCACTGTTAATTTGCGTCGTGCATCCAATGCCGAATAAGGACTAAATTCAGCGTCTCTCACGGCATTAATCGCGGATATATCTAAACGGCTGTCGACGAGGCCAGCGCGGTCGACAGGTTCAGATTCACGAAGTTCAGGAGTCTTATTTCCGCTACCGCAACCAAACAATACAGTTAATAATAAGCCGCTTATTTTCAACTTGTATTTCGCCATGCCCCACCCGTTTATTACAATTAGATCCATATAATAAATTAAGATACCGCTTAATTACGCCTTGTAAATAAAAACGGAAACGATATATAAAACAAACGGATACCATTAATGACACGATGGGTTATATAGTTATACTTACCATTACATTAAATAAATTATACTCAAATCAATTTTAGAGTTATCAATCTAAATATGAATATTCATGATTTTTCAATTGATTAGCTTTAGTGAAATAGCAGTATTGAATCCATGTATAGCGCTTGTCGCTAATAATCGAGCATAAAAAAACCCGGTAAACATTATCGCTAATGCTTACCGGGTTTTAACAACTTCATCTTGCTGAAGTCCCCCTTATTCCATTAAGTAAATACCACGACCACTTGCATCAGGTACATTTCCAGGCGCTCGACCAGAGCCCTGTTCATCAGTCTGATATTCCACTTCGACAATATAAGCACCATCAGCACGTCGTGACAAAATTGTCATCGTCATTTCGACCGTCGCAGACCAATATGAATCTGTCACACCAGTTAACAATATCTGACCTAACTCATTAATGTTATAAACAAGGTCACTAATTTCTTTTGGCTCGGTCGTTCGCTTAATATTACGGCCATCAACATTATACGTTTTGATCGTAAAACCACTGATCAGATTCGACATACTTAAATCCATCAGCGCAGGAGAACCTTGAGTAATAGCACAATCTGAAGAATTTGAACGTCCTTGTGAATGTTCGACTAACGCTAATCCTTTATTTAGCAAGGTTTCCGTAAATGGCAGTACATCACCGACCGCATACGGTAAGGCTAAATAAGGCGCTTCTTCTAAAATATCTTCGTTGCCTTGAGGTGGGCACGCAAAGCGTTGTCCACTGTAATTGCCACTCGGCCAATAACGACAGGCAGTGATCCAACTGTTCTTCTTTTCACCATTAATAGGATCCGCATAAAAGGATTGTGCACAGCCAACTAAACGTGTTTGTTGCCACGCAACTTGGGTAGTATGTCCACATACTTTACCAGCCTGGCAATCTGAACGACCAGAGAGCCCACCATCAACGAGATTAGGAAGTTCATTATTGTAAAATGCACTAATTGTCCCGGATATCTGTGGACGACTGCCACCAAGATGAAGGTTTTCACCTTGATTTGTTAACTCAGGATTCTGTTCATTTGGCTGAGTAGAGTGGCGCCACAAACCGAGTTTTGCAGAAATATCAGCAAAATCCTGTGCTTCTAGCTGCAGTATTTCGTTAAAATATAATCCCTTATTCTGATAATGATTAGCTCTGTACTGGTTATGGAGGCTAGTATAGGCGTCATCTTCTGATTCCGTTACAGCAAACATATTATACGCTCGGTATCGAGGAACAAACGTCTTATCAAACAAACAAACCATGACTGACTGTCCCGCTAATGGCCCTTGTTCATATACATCTGTAGCACAACCGATCTTACTCGCTCTGTCTGTCACGATCTGAGCATAGTTATAACATGGCTCACTATCAGAGCACGCCGTCACATAACGTTTTTTACTGCTGTCAAAATTACTAATATCAAAAGTATTACCTTGTTGCTGCCAAGCCAGTGCAGCATCAGCAACAGTGACTTGCTCTTGTCCAGCAAGGTAACGAATTTCACCAATGTCATTTTCCGGTTCAATCAGCAAACTATCAATTATCACCGCACTATAATCATATTCTGCAAATACTTCGGTGGTGGTCAGGGCTTCGGCTCGCTGCTGAGCTAAGGTTACCAATCCACTATCAACACTTAATACCATTTTGTCATTTAATGCAGAGTAAGGGCTAAATTCAGCGACACGTAGATCATTAATAGCAGTGATGTCTAAGTCTACCGGGTCTACCGGGTCTATCGGGTCTACCGGGTCTATCGGGTCTACCGGGTCTACCGGGTCTATCGGGTCTACCGGGTCTATCGGGTCTACCGGGTCTATCGGGTCTACCGGGTCTACAGGGTCTATCGGGTCTACCGGGTCTACAGGGTCTACACGGTCTACAGGGAACTCTTCATTATCAGCGATTTCAAAAGTAAAGATAGTTGATAGAGTGTCAATGTCGTCATTTATTTCATTAGCATCGACAGTGATGATGATTTCAAATTTGCCTGCGCGAGTAAGCTTGTTTGATGTCTCAGGACCAATATGAATTTGGCCATCTCGGAAGTAAGCCTTAACTCCGAATGACTCTCCATTTTCGTTTAGCAAATAGGATGAATCATCGGTATTTAAAGAGAGCTGAGTCTCATCAATAATGTCAAAGTTTTTATCTTCAAATAAACCGACAATATTTGCAGAAACTAAGTTTTCTGAAGTTCCCGTTTGACCGATTTTAAGGTCCAAATTTGAAACTTCATCTAACACGCCTTGGTAAACAAAGATGTTGACGATTGTCTTGTAATCAGGATTTGAAATTTCATCGTTTGGAATTGGTGTTACGGTGCCATCTTCAGCCACAGTAACTTCAGGTTTGAAGCTCGGATCTCCTAGTAGCTCTTTATTATCCGCAATGGATTCTACCGCTTTACTCGCTTCTTCTGCTATTTTTGTTACATAATTTTCGTATGTATCTGGGTTAGCAGCCTTGGTTTCTGTCAAAATCTGAGCGGTTTTATGAAGAACAGGATCTGCTTCATCACCAGAAACAAAATCAGAATATAGGTCAACTTCACCACTAGCACTGCCAGTCAGAGCTTCAATTACAGCCTCTTCAGCTTGTTCTAGTGTTTTACCACTCTGAATCTCAATTGATACTAAGTCAGTAATTGGAGAAATAACACCAGAAAAGTTAGGTGCACGGAAAACTAATTCATGCTCCATTGGTTGTGCTGGTAAATCCATATCTACAGTGTAGATACCTGCGTATTTTTCAGGGTTAATAGCAAGAAGATTAGCTTGAGCGGTACCTGCGGGAGTGACAGTTTGAAGCGCGAGTGTGCCTGCTGGTTTTGTCGAGCCTAAATTGATTTGACCTTTGCTGTCTGTTAAGCCTAGGAATTGGTCGTTTGCTAAATCCCAAACGCCATTATTATTGTTATCAACAAACACTACCGCATTTTTGAAATAACCATCAAAACCAGTAATAACAACGTCACCAGACCCAGGTTTCGAATCTGTAACGTCCGAAATAGCCAGTTCAATATCGCAACCAGATAGTAGCGTTAATAATAGTAAGCTACTTACTTTTAACTTTAATTTCATCATCCATACTCCGTGTGCTCTTTATATCCATATAATGAACCAAGATACCGCTTAAATAGACTCTGTAAACAAAAATCAAAACAATATATAAAACAAACAAGTACAATTAAAACACCGATGATTTCAGCCGCTAAACAACTAAATAACTAATACTGTTGTGATATTTAGAGTTACTAACCTACATGCTCATATTCATGATAATTTTACGGTTAAACTTAAGTTAAGTAGCGCATTAAATGCAAGTAACGCAACCTTAACGTTAAGTAAGTACAGTATCCTGAACCGCATAGATTCAGCCCTGATAAGCAATAATCGAGCATAAAAAAACCCGGTAAACATTATCGCTAATGCTTACCGGGTTTTAGGCACTTACACCATGATGATTACATCAGGTATTAGCCAACAATTTTTTGCATATCGGACATGTAACCACGTAATTTCTTACCGATAACTTCAACAGGGTGATTACGAATTTCTTCGTTAACTTCGATTAAACGCGCGTTATCAACACTATTTGACTCAGCAGCGAATGCAGACCCCATAAGTTCAGTTGGTAATGCATTAACGTAATCACGTAGTTGCGGTCCAGCTTCGTGAGCGAATAAGTAACAACCGTATTCAGCCGTATCAGAGATAACAACGTTCATTTCGTATAAACGCTTACGGGCAATGGTATTGGCGATTAATGGCGTTTCGTGTAGCGACTCGTAGTATGCAGACTCATCAACGATACCTGAAGCAACCATGCTTTCAAATGCTAATTCAACACCTGTTTTGATCATAGCAACGAACAATGTACCGTTGTCGAAGAACTCTTGCTCGTCAATCACGATGTCTGATTCTGGGTAGTTCTCGAATGCAGTTTCGCCAGTCTCTTTACGCCATTTTAGTAGGTTAACATCATCGTTTGACCAATCAGCCATCATAGTCGATGAGAAGTGACCTGTGATGATATCATCCATGTGCTTTTCGAATAATGGACGAAGCGTCGTTTTCATTTCTTCAGCCATGTCGAATGCTTTAAGCTTCGCAGGATTAGATAGACGATCCATCATGTTAGTGATGCCGCCATACTTAAGTGCTTCAGTGATTGTTTCCCAACCGAACTGAATTAATTTACCTGCGTATGCTGGTGATTTACCATCAGCAACCATTTTGTCAAAAGCAAGAATAGCACCGGTTTGTAACATACCACATAGGATAGTTTGCTCACCCATCAGGTCAGATTTAACTTCAGCAACAAACGAAGACTCAAGTACACCAGCGCGATCGCCACCAGTAGCAGATGCGTATGCTTTTGCAATCGCAAGACCATTACCTTTTGGATCATTTTCAGGGTGAACCGCGATCAGTGTTGGCACACCGAAGCCACGTTTATATTCTTCACGAACTTCAGAACCAGGACATTTAGGTGCAACCATTACTACAGTAATGTCGTCACGTACTTGCATGCCTTCTTCAACGATATTAAAACCGTGAGAATAAGACAGCGTTGAACCTTGCTTCATTAGTGGCATGATAGTTTCAACCACATTTGAATGCTGTTTGTCGGGAGTAAGGTTAAGTACTAGATCTGCTTGTGGGATCAAATTCTCATAAGTATCAACAGTGAAACCATTTTCTGATGCATTTAGGAAAGACTGACGTTTTTCAGCAATTGCTGCGCCACGTAATGCATAAGAAATATTAAGACCAGAGTCACGCATGTTTAGGCCTTGGTTAAGACCTTGTGCGCCACAACCGACAACTACTATGTTCCAATCTTTAATGAAGTTACAACCGTCAGTAAATTCACTGCGATCCATAAAACGACATTTGCCCAGTTGCTCTAACTGTTGGCGTAAGTTTAAAGTGTTAAAATAGTTAGCCATGTTGCTCTCCATGAGAATTTAGTAATTTAAATGTGCCATCACTACTCCAGTGATGCGCTATGTATTCACTATATGCTAACTTACTCATTGCTGGAAATGATATATTTACAATACAGTGTTGCATTTTTTGCAACGTGACCATTTTTCCAGTGCGAATTAGGTTAATATTAGTTTTTAAAGCAGACAAACAAAAGATAAGCACTTAAACATGCTAACAATTAGATTTAAAACAGTTTATTAACCTAAATTTGCGCCAGTTAATATTTTTACAATGAGTCACAACAGCAGTAATAACGCGAATAATAACAACAGTTAAACTTTATACAGTCGGGAAAAACCAATATGGATATTCGTTCACTACAACTTTTTTTACATTTGGCCACCACATTACATTTTGGTAAAACAGCCGAAGCCATGCATGTCAGCACGTCAACACTGACTCGCACCATGCAGCGCTTAGAAGAAGCCGTTGGTAGCCAAATATTCACCCGTGATAATCGGTCTGTAGCCCTCACCGAAAGTGGTAAACGCTTGCGTAGTTTCGCCCAGCAAACCTTAGAAAACTGGACCCAACTTAAAGCCGACCTAAATAATCACAGTGGTGAACTTGACGGTGAGCTTACTATTTTTTGTTCCGTGACCGCCGCTTATAGTCATTTACCACCGATATTAGATAAATTCCGTTTATTACACCCCAATGTTGAATTGAAGCTAATCACAGGTGATGCAGCAATGGGCATGCAATTAGTTGATGAAGAAAAAATTGATATTGCCATTGCCGCCCATCCCGAACAAATATCGAATAGATTAAAATTTGTCGAAATAGCTAAAGTACCGTTATCCATTATTACGCCCGTCATCTCTTGCCAAGTGCAACAACAGATCATGCAAGATAATATTAATTGGAACTCAGTGCCGTTTATCTTGCCTGAACATGGTCCGGCCCGAAAACGTATTGATAAATGGTTTAAACAAATGAAAATTAAACCTAGCATCTATGCCACGGTTGCTGGTCACGAAGCGATCGTCAGTATGGTGGCACTCGGGTTGGGGGTTGGTATTGCGCCCGCTGTCGTGGTGGATAACAGCCCGGTTCGCGATCGGGTATTAACCTTCGAAAACAGCAATAAAATAGACCCTTTCGATCTGGGTTTATGCTGTCAGCGTAAACGCTTTGATGAGCCCTCGATAGCAGCTTTTTTTACCATGATTAATCACTGATTTTTCATTAATTATTATTAAAAATAACTGTCGAGTTCGGCTATAATCGAACTCACATTATTTTCTCTCATCATTATCAATACGGAGTTTTCATGGGATTTAAAAAAATATGCTTGGCCATACTTGCTACACTTAGCTTAAGCCAAGTTGCGCTTGCTAATGAAGTTCCAGCACAGTTCTCAACCGTCGGTTTTAATGGTCCAGATAGCCAAGACGTTAACGGTTTCCGCTTTGCCTTATTCCATGGTCAAACAGAAACAGTACAAGGTTTTGATATGGCGGTACTGGGTTTATCTGAAGTGGATAAACTCGACGGCATAAGTTTCAATTTATTACTCGGTGCCAGCAAAGTAAATAAAGAATTCTCTGGAGCATCGTTTAGCTTACTCAATTGGCATTTAGGCCATGATACTGGTTTCAACATGGCATTAGTGAATAATACTACCCATGTAAAAGGCGTTAATTTTGCCATGGTTAATTTATCCAAAACTGTCGCAGGCGCAAACATCGGATTGGTTAACTACAGTGAAAAACTGTCATTGGTTGATTTTGGTGTAATGAATTACGCAAAAACAACGAAATTTCAATTTGGACTGTTTAATGTCACCGAAAACTTACAAGGTTTACAGATCGGTTTATTAAATTATGCTGAAAATGGTGTAGTGAAAATATTACCCCTGATCAATTTTAAGCAGTCATTTTAGGTCGATTAATCGATAATTAAAATGCTAGACTAACGTCAAACGAAATTAACGTATAGGTGCCGTATGATCAAGCCACAAAAATTAGAAGAAATCGCCAAGCAAATACATGAATCACTACCAACGGGTGTTAAATCGTTAGGGTCGGAAGTCGAAAAGAAGATCCATCAAGTATTGCAATCACAACTAAACAAACTTGATCTGGTTAACCGTGAAGAATTTGAAGTGCAAACAAAAGTGCTATTACGTACCCGTGAAAAACTAGCGGCTCTAGAAGCACGTTTAACAGAACTAGAAAAATAGTTCACCGGCCTGATACTGTTTAGCACAACAGCCGTTAATGACGACAGTATCAGGCTAGTTTTTATATCTGCGAACCTTTTCCCCACAGCCTTAGCTAATTTTCAATTTTCAGCAGTAACACATCAACCCAGTTGATCTCGTGCTTACGGACTCGCTCATTGGCGATATAGTGCAATACTTGTCCAGCGTGAAGTAGGGTATCCATGCTTGGGTTTAATTTAAAGCCCGAACCCTTTTCATCATCCGCAACTGCCATTAGGGTCATACTGTATTTTTCTCGCAACGGCTGAAATACATCACCAACGGTCATTGCCGGTACATTCTCTAATGTTAAGCAATATAACGTGGCTTCATCCAAGGTTGAAAACAGTTGTTCATGCAGAATACTGGCACCAGGTGATTGCATAGTACGTACTAAAATTTCGGCATGACGTGAACTGGCACATTCGACATTAGGGCAATGTGCACGTAATAATTCAGCTTTGCTTTCTTCATGGAAATACGCACTAATATGCGCCTGTTTCGCTGCATTTGAAGACGCACTTAATGCCATTGATAGCGTCATTTCGTCATTTTCGCCATCAACAATAATCGAACTAGCCTGTGCCATGGCAATACGTGCTAATTCATCTTGATCGGTGAAAGACTCCAGTTGCGCAAATTCAACATCTAACATTTGTGGGAACGGATGACTCATCTCACGCTCAACACATAAAATAATTTTGCGTTGATGGCGTTTTTTATCTGCCAATATCAATTCTAAAATGCGTTTAGTGCGATGCGCACGCCAACCTAAAATTAAAATATGATCGCTATAAGTACTAAAATCTTTTTTTCCGTTCATACCTTTCCTTGCAATAGCAACGATGGCTTGCGTTGTTTTACCAATCGCCGCACCAAAAATTAACAACCCAAATGGGATCTGAACTAGCGCCACAACCAGTTGCCCATTTACCGTGCTTGGCGAAAGATCGCCAAAACCGACCGTACTGATAACCACCACAGTATAATAAAAGAAGGTCAATGGCTCAGTTAACGCCGTTTCATTACTCAGCCATAATAATCCCCAGACAACAGCCAAATAACAACAAAAAATCAAAAATAAATTAGTCCAACGCAGCTCGGCGGTGAGCTTACGTAAGGCTAAACTAATCAGTCGGGATATATACATATTAACCTAATGCTTATGAGAGACTAACTGTTGGCGAATAAGGTCCGCCGTTTGCAACGGTTGCTCTAACGGGAATAAATGTCCACCTTCCACTTCAACCAATTTAATGTGTGGCTGCTTACGCAATAATCGAGCGACGGCATCTGTCGATAGCGTATCGGAATCACGGCCTCTGATCACCACAGTATCCGTGGTTAGATGTTTAATGCTCGACCAAGCCCAAGGTACCGTCTGATAAATGGTAGCTTCCCACTCACGACTATAACTGAGTTTGAAACCATCATCGGTTTGGTACAAACCTTCGGCCATGTAATCCGCTAATACACTATCGGAAATACCTTTAAAACCACGTACTTTACGATGAAAATCGAAACCTTGTTGGATATTAACAAAGGTATCAGGACGTCTTAATGTTTTCTCCACTAACGGCAGTTTTTTCCGTAAAAAATCAGGCAGATTACGCATCACCCAAATCAGGTGAGGAGCCAAGATCACCGGGTCGAGTAGGATCAGTTGTTTTACTTTTTCAGGTTCACGTACCGCACAAATAATACTGATCAAGCCACCCATGGAATGACCGACTAGAGTAATAGGTTCTGGTTGCGCGGCAATAAAACGGCAAGCATCATCGATCATTAATCGCCAATTATAAAAATCATCGGGTACCGGCAATGGCCAGAGTGGACGTTGATAAACAGCGCTGACTTTATAGCTGTCAGTAAGGGGTTGCAGCATTTGTTGATACATAGCGGGCGGAAAACCATTGGCATGAAAAAACACCAAATGTTCACCGTCACCACCGATATGCTTAGCGGGTAATCCTGTGGCAACAGCGCCCTGCGCTGATAATTGTTCTGCGATCCATTGCTTCATAATTTACCTATTTGATGCGCCTAAATATAAATACCTAAGCCAGCGCGAGTTACAATATCAAACCGATATCATAACTCGATATTAACTTTAGTTATTCAGGTACTAACCATTCCAGACGGAAATTCGCGTTATTATCTTGGCCTAATTCTTTGGTTAACCAAGGTAATAGCTCTTCCATTTGCGAATATAGTTTCCACGGCGGATTAATCACCACCATACCTGTTCCTGTCATGCCGCGTTCTTCAGTATCACCTTTGACACAAAGCTCGATAACTAAAATCTTCTTAATACCAGTACCAACAAAGTCACGCATTAAACGGTCAATGGTGCGACGTTCAATCACCGGATACCACAGCGCATAAGTGCCGGTTGCAAAACGACGGTAAGTCTGCGCGATCTCTTGCACTACTTGGCGGTACTCGGTTTTGATTTCATAAGATGGATCAAGCAGCACTAAACCACGTTTATTACGGCCTGGTAACAAGGCTTTCAGCCCTTCGTAAGCATCTTTCTTGTACACACGCGCTTGACGATCACCAGCAAATTCTTGCTCTAATAATTTTACATCTGCAGGGTGTAATTCCGTCATTTGCATACGATCTTGTTCACGTAGCAATAAGCGCGCAACCAGTGGCGAACCCGGATAATGTTTCAAGGTAGACGTGTTATTTAACTGCTTTATCACATTTAAATACGGAATTAATGGCGCTGGTACTTCACCTTGTTGCCAAATACGGGCGATACCTTCAAGGTATTCAGCTGTTTTTTCTGAATGGGCACTCGATAATTTATAACGACCCGCAGCAGAATGGGTATCGTGATAAATAAAAGGCGTATCCTTTTGTTTTAACGCTTCTAAGATCAGTACTTCAACGGCATGTTTAAGTACATCTGCAAAGTTGCCAGCATGAAAACTGTGGCGGTAGCTCAGCATAATATTTCCAATATAAAAATGAGTAATTAATTGCGGTAAAGGGTATCACTGTTTACTTAAAACTAGGCTATTTATTCTATGTTTCAAGTGCCCAATAGTATGCTTTATTCATACTTTCGTTAATTTTTCAATTGTTATAGTGATGACTAAAATCAGCCGTTGAACTATTTGTTGATTAATTTCACCCAAGGAGATGACGATGCAGCGAACATTAATACTCATATTATCATGCTTAATATCGGCCTGTAGCCTTAACAGCCTGAAGCTATCCAGCGCATCTCCGTCAGCCTTTAATAAAAATTCATTATTAACCACTAACCCCCAACACTATCTGAATTGGGATCGCGCTTTAACAGCATCGATATTATTAACTAAAGATTATCCTTTTAGCCGACACATGGAAGCTTACACCGCGCTTTACCATCCCGAGATAGTGAAACTTTATCAAGATGATGCGGCATTACTGGCACTGAAAAAAATTAAATTGCGGCGTAACTGGAAAAGCCAAAATGAACAACAACGCCACCAAGTATTACTGCTGCAGACCAGGGTTAATCTCGGTGCTTATGATAACCAACGCCAGGCATTTCCAATACAAACCTTAACACTGCTTAATGAACAACAAAATTACCAGTATCAGTTCAGCAAAAAATTGCCCATTAACAGCAGCTTCCCAGAGAGTTTCTATCTTTATATAAGTAACATAAAGCAACTTAAACAATTAAAATTAGCCCCTGCTCTCGCGCGATTATTAACCATTAATAATATTCAGCAAGGGCATATTAATAGTCTACCGATAGATATCGAAGTCCGTATCAATCACGTTGCAGGCACACAAGGACAGGGATTAGGCGCGATAATGACACGGGTGATTTTTTATAGTGATGAAAACCGCGAAGTGCCACTGAGAATTGATTCATTCTCGGTGACAGATATTGCCGATCTTAGTCTATAACACTTGCTAAAAAACTCTTTATAAATAGTACTGGCTAGTGCGCAAGAAAGAATTTATACGCGGGGTTATTGGTTTCTTCTTTATACTGATAACCTAATTTAACCAGATAAGCAGAAAAGGCCTTCATCTCACCGTCAGGTAATTCAAATCCAGTTAATACCCGGCCATAAGCAGCGCCATGATTACGGTAATGGAATAAGGTAATGTTCCAGTTCATCCCCAGAGTTAATAAGAAGTTTTGTAATGCACCAGGATGCTCAGGAAATTCAAAGCTAAACAAGCGTTCTTGTAAGGCTTCCGCAGGACGACCGCCAACCATATAACGCACATGCTGTTTAGCCATTTCGTCTTCGGATAAATCAACTACAGGATACTCAGCATCTTCAAGTTGCTTAATCACCGTAGCAAGTTCAGTAGTGCCTTGTGGTGTACGCAGACCAACAAAGATATTCGCCGCAGCACGATTAGAATAACGATAGTTAAATTCCGTCACCGCACGGTTACCGATTAACTCGCAGAATTTTAAGAAGGCACCTGGGCGTTCTGGAATAGTGACCGCGAGTACCGCTTCCTTCTTCTCACCGTATTCACTGCGTTCTGATACATAACGTAATGAGTGGAAGTTAACATTGGCACCACTTAAGATCGCAGTCATGTTTTGATCACGTAAACCGTTTAATTCGGTGTATTTTTTTAATCCAGCCAGCGCTAGTGCGCCCGATGGTTCGGCGATTGCACGGGTATCTTCAAAAATATCTTTTAATGACGCACAAATCTCGTCACTGCTTACCGTGATCACATCATCAATAAACTCATTGCACAAACGGAAGGTTTCCACGCCAATACGTTTTACCGCCACACCATCGGCAAAAATGCCCACGCGATCAAGTGTTACCGGTTCACCCGCATCCAGCGCCGCACGTAAACAAGCGGAATCACGTGGCTCAACACCTATCACTTTAATTGATGGCTTGAGTTGTTTGATATACACAGCAATACCCGCCGCCAGACCACCGCCGCCAACAGGCACAAAGATGTAGTCTAAATGGGCATTTTGTTCGAGTAGTTCACGCGCGATAGTTCCCTGTCCCGCGATCACATCCGGATCATCAAATGGCGGGATCAATGTCAAACCGTCTTCTACGGCGAGTTTTTTAGCGTGATTTGACGCTTCATCAAAACTATCACCATGCAGACAAACTTCCGCACCAAAGCCACGCACAGCGCTGACTTTAATTTCCGGGGTGATAACAGGCATCACAATAATAGCTTTAATGCCCAACTTCTTCGCAGACATAGCGACACCTTGGGCATGATTACCCGCAGAGGCTGCAACGACACCACGTAATTTCTGTTCTTCAGATAACTGCACTAATTTATTAAAAGCACCGCGCAGTTTAAATGAATGCACAGGTTGACGATCTTCACGTTTTAATAGAATATTATTGGCTAAACGTTGCGAGAGCTTAGTTAATGGCTGTAACGGGGTGACCACCGCTGCTTCATAGACTGGTGATAATAAGATCTTACACAAATAGTCATTTGCTGTAAGTAGTGATTGGGGTTGTTGGGGTTCGTTATTTGTCACTCGATCATCCATTGAAATATAACTGACAAGTTAACGGTTTGGCATGCCATCGTTAACGCTATGATTTAGTTATAGCAACAATCGAAACAGATAAAAAGGTTTAACTCAGGATAACTTTTAGCAGAAAATAAAAAAGGGAGCATTAAGCTCCCTTTTGACTATTTATATTAATTAATTACGCTGTTTTAGCGACTGCATCTGATTCTTCTGAACCATGTGCTATCTCAAGGTTTAGTTCACCTTCAGATTTAGCAACGATAGTATTAACCGCAGTATCACCGATTACGTTAGCAGAAGTACAGAACATATCATTGATACGGTCAACCGCAGCAATAATTGCTAGTGCTTCAACAGGTAGACCAAGTTGTGTTAGTAACACACCGATCATCACGATACCGCCACCAGGTACACCACCTGCGCCTACTGATAACAATAGAATAGTTAGACCCATAGTCACCATATCAGTGATTTGGATTGGCGTGCCGTATGCGTTTGCAGCAAATACTGTCGCAATTGAGATGTAGATAGATACACCAGACATGTTCATTGTCGCGCCTAGTGGAACACCAAAGCCAGCAACTGTTTTCGAAACACCAATCTTATCCGTAAGGGTACGCATAGTTACCGGGATAGTCGCGTTTGAGCTTGCTGTAGATAGTGAAAATAGGAACTGTTCACGAACTTGACGACGGAATGTAGCTGGGCGGATACCCGTTGTTGCCCATACTGCTAGTGGGTATACAATTAAGATCCACACTACAAGTAATGATACAACTAGACCAACATAACCAGCAACTGAAGCCAGTGTAGAACCGTCTAATGTCGCACCTAATTGAATCATTAGGGCAAATACACCTACTGGCGCAAAGCTCATGATTAGGCTAACTAGCTTCATCATCACGTCATTGGCGATTTGGAATGCATTAACAACTGGACCACCTTTCTTGTCTAGCGCTTGAATTGCTAAACCAGTGATGATTGCCATGAAGATGATTTGTAACATGTCACCAGAAGCAAATGCTTGCACAGGGTTGCTTGGTACGATGTTAATAATAAGTTGACCGATATCAGGTGTTTCAGTCGTTGCTAGATGTACCGCAGTACCGCCTAACTCCGCAAGGTTAGCACCAACACCAGGCTGTACAATCATTGCCACAATAAGTGCTACTGTGATTGCGATTGCTGTATTAGCTAGGTAAAGGAAGAACGTTTTGCCACCTAGGCGACCAAAACTTTTGATGTCTTTCAGTTCACATACACCACATACAATAGAGATGAATACTAGTGGAACAACCATTAATTTGATTAGAGATACAAACATAGTACCGACTGCTGTAGCAGTACCGACAAAGTATGTATCAAGGAACGATCCTGCACCAAAGCCGTACTGAACAATTGTACCCAGTAACAAGCCCACAAACAGGGATATAAATATTTTCGAACTTAGTGATTTATCCATAACAAACTCAGCCTTTCAATTATCATAGTAGTGTGTGTTTTTTGCTTATATATTTTTTTTATATTTTTACAAATCTTTGCACTGCAAGATTTAGTGAGTGGAGAGTATTACAACTCCATTAGCTATGGGAAGCAGTTCAATCATCTAGAGCCAGGAAAATTGAGGTCGGTCACATATCCAAGCTTTTTTTAGCCTTTTACGACTATGTAACATCTATATAATCATCAATAAAACCCTCTTTAAATTAAGAAACAGCAATTTTACTGGGATAAAACCGTCAAAAACCCTTATATACTCAAAAGTAGGCAGTATATCGATAATGGGGTAAATAGAAAAAACTAGCATTTATTAACAAAGGTAGTGATTTATAGCGTAAATTTAACCTAAGTTACCCTTACGGACTAACAGAGTGAAAAACAGAAGAGTATTAATGAGGATGTAAAGTAAAGAAGGCACTCAGAAAGGCTCTGAGCACCCTAATAGTAAACTAGGTAATTATTCTGCTACAGGAGTTTTTATTGGTTCTTCTGCCGTTACAGTGTCATTTCCAACAACTTCCGCCGCCTTGTTAGGCTCAACAATTTTTGAATCATTATTTTTGGCTTCAACAAAAGTTGAATCGGGAGTCAGATCTATGGTCTCTGGTAACTCAATCGCAGCTTCGACAATAACTTCAGTCACTACTGGTTCAGGGGCGGCACACAATGCATAATCCGTATTGGCATTATCACGCCAAAATTTACGGTTATGGCGGATCATCGCGCGGATCTCAGCAATATAGGCTTCTTTTCTTTCCGAATAATTAATTAATCCCGCTGCCAATGCGCAAGCATTAATATCCACACCCTTTAAACGCTGCTCACTGCGGATCTCACGTAGCAGTAAATAACTTTGATTACGGTTAATGTTACGGAAATACGAGCGCACCGAACCTTCTATTGAATCAAAACTGGCGACTTCGTGCACAGCACCTTCTTCACGTTGATTTGGCACTATGCCGCAACCCTTGCTAAAACACCATTGACCGAAGAAGTTATGGCCTAATTTAGCAAAACGAGATGTACCCCAACCCGTCTCATTCGCCGACTGACTAAATACCAACTCTTCTGGGATCACATCAACGTGTAACAATAACGTACCAATCAAAGCCAGGTCATTATCAGCCGTGACTTTATACATACTGGCCATATCTTGCAGCTGTGTTTGCTCTTGCGCTGTGAATGTTGTTTTAGTCTGCCATTGAGTTAGCAGGGCACGCTCTGCTAATACTTCTGCAGTAACGGTATCAAATGCAGGTTGTAGATAATTAAAGAATGCAGTTTTTTTGCTATTCACATCACTGATAGCAGCAAAGTCTGGGACATCTGATTTTTCGACTTTCACAGTATCATCAGATTGGAGCACGGTAGAAAGGCCGTATAGACCAAGCCCGGTAATAAGGAGTAACGCGGTTATTTTCTTTTGCATATAAAAAAGCACCATTAATAAATAATGGTGCTAATTTAACACGTTAATTGCAATAAGCTAGATTATAGAATCATGCTCTTTGGTGCAACGAACG
>Ga0209292_1001620_pt1 | contig 27220 bp, 22 predicted proteins | sample GOMGulsemesocosm_2_FD_184634 | JGI IMG/M metagenome (GOLD analysis project Ga0209292, IMG submission 184634) | Methane-oxidizing microbial communities from mesocosms in the Gulf of Mexico - GOM9C Gulf of Mexico (SPAdes) (version 2) | ecosystem: Environmental > Aquatic > Marine > Cold seeps... | reverse complement strand
TAAGTTGTTGATTTATCAGCAAAGAAAAAACATAAGAATCGTCATCTTCGAAGTCTCCGATCGAAGATCCATTGTCTTTTAGAAACTGGGTCCCCGACTAATACACCACGAGGATGGCGAATAAATGTTTGCTGTACTTACTGATAAAATGTTACTAGTAGATGGTTGAGGCGCAGCCGCTGATTTGCTAATAAGCAACGTCCATGTAGCGTCCTTAAAAAAAATGTAACTGCCTAGAGGCGTTTCTAATTCTAGTTCAATCATACATCTTCAAGTGGAACGAATATTTAACCAAGTGAATTTAAAATAAAGTGTTTATCAACTGAACAAAACGTCTAGTTTATGGCATAATATTCGGCTGCTATTTTGCGCATGGATTAATGAATAAAAATGAAAAATATTGAAGTCAGAGGGGCTCGTACCCATAACCTAAAAGATATCAGTTTAACTATTCCTCGCGATAAACTTGTCGTGATTACTGGACTTTCAGGCTCAGGCAAGTCATCGCTGGCTTTTGATACCTTATATGCAGAAGGGCAACGCCGTTATGTAGAATCGCTGTCTGCTTATGCCCGTCAATTTTTATCGCTAATGGAAAAACCTGACGTTGATCACATTGAAGGTTTATCGCCAGCCATCTCTATTGAGCAGAAGTCAACATCACATAATCCACGTTCAACCGTTGGTACCATTACCGAAATTTATGATTATTTAAGGCTGCTTTACGCCCGCGTTGGCGAGCCTCGTTGTCCTGAACATAAACAACCACTGGCCGCACAAACGGTTTCACAGATGGTTGACAAAGTTTTAGCGCTTGAAGAAGGCACCAAAGTAATGCTGCTTGCGCCAGTATTACAAAACCGTAAAGGTGAGCATGTAAAATTACTTGATAACCTTGCTGCGCAGGGTTTTATTCGCGCTCGTATTGATGGCGAAGTATGCGATTTATCTGATCCACCAACATTAGAACTTCATAAAAAACATACCATTGAAGTGGTTGTTGACCGACTGAAAGTGCGTCCTGATATTCAATTACGTTTATCCGAGTCTTTTGAGACCACGCTGGCATTAACCGCTGGTACGGCAAAAGTTGCTTTTATGGACGAACCCGAGAGAGAAGAATTACTTTTTTCTGCTAATTTCGCTTGCTCTCACTGTGGTTATAGCATGCAAGAATTAGAACCACGATTATTCTCATTCAACAACCCTGCTGGTGCTTGTAAAACTTGTGATGGCTTAGGCATTGAACAATTTTTTGATACTAAACGCATTATCACCAATGAAGAATTAAGCCTTGCTGGCGGTGCTATACGTGGTTGGGACAAACGTAATTTTTACTACTTTCAAATGTTACAAGCGTTATCTGAACATTATAAATTTTCCTTAGATAAACCTTTTAATAGACTAAGTGATGAAGCCATTAAAGTTGTACTCTACGGTAGCGGCAATCAGGAAATTGAATTTAAGTACATGAACGACCGTGGTGATGTGGTGCTGCGTAAGCACCCATTTGAAGGCATAATTAATAATATGCAACGACGCTTTAAAGAAACTGAGTCTAATGCAGTACGCGAAGAATTATCAAAGTACTTAAACAGTCACCATTGCCCCGACTGTAATGGTAGTCGTTTACGTTTAGAAGCGCGTAATGTTTTTATTGATGATACGCCATTACCCGTTGTCGCAGAATTTGCCATTAGTGATGCCTTGGCTTTCTTTCAAGGGTTAACGTTATCAGGGCAAAAAGGTCAAGTAGCGGAAAAAATCCTTAAAGAAATTAATGAACGTTTAGGTTTTTTAGTCAATGTTGGCTTGAACTACTTAAACTTATCTCGTGGAGCAAATACCTTATCAGGTGGGGAAGCGCAACGTATTCGTTTGGCGAGTCAAATAGGCGCAGGTTTAGTTGGCGTTATGTATGTTTTAGATGAGCCGTCAATCGGTTTGCATCAACGAGATAATGAACGCTTATTAAGCACACTTATTCACTTACGTGATTTAGGTAATACAGTTATTGTGGTTGAACACGATGAAGACGCCATCCGCGCTGCTGACTTTGTTATTGATATAGGCCCTGGCGCTGGTGTTCATGGTGGTGAAATTATTGCCCAAGGTACAATAGACGATATTTTGAATTGTAAAGATTCACTTACCGGTAAATACCTTTCTGGCGTAGAAGAAATTGAAACACCGAAGAAACGTTATCCTTTTGATAAAAAGAACGTAATTGAATTAAAAGGCGCTAGCGGCAATAACTTAAAAAATGTTGATTTAGTTATTCCTAACGGCTTAATGACTTGTATTACCGGTGTTTCAGGCTCAGGTAAATCAACCTTAATTAATGATACCTTATACAAGTTAGCACACATTGAACTTAACGGCGCAACACTTGACGAGCCCTCTCCTTATAAAAGCATTGCTGGCTTAGAGCATTTAGATAAAGTTATTGATATTGATCAAAGCCCTATTGGTAGAACGCCACGTTCAAATCCGGCTACGTACACTGGTATATTCACAGCCATTCGTGATATTTTTGCCGCCACTCAAGAGTCACGATCTCGTGGCTATAAACCGGGTCGCTTTAGTTTTAATGTAAAAGGCGGTCGTTGTGAAGCTTGTCAAGGTGATGGCTTAATTAAGGTAGAAATGCACTTTTTACCAGATGTTTACGTACCTTGTGATGTATGTAAAAGTAAACGCTACAACCGTGAAACCTTAGAGGTACTCTATAAAGGCAAAAATATTCATCAAGTATTGGATATGACTATTGAAGATGCTTTTGAATTTTTCAATGCCATTCCCGCAGTAAAACGTAAATTGCAAACATTGATGGATGTCGGCTTAACTTACGTGAAACTTGGTCAATCAGCAACGACCCTTTCAGGTGGTGAAGCACAGCGAGTTAAGTTATCAAAAGAATTATCAAAACGAGATACCGGTAAAACCCTATATATTTTAGATGAGCCAACCACTGGCTTACACTTTCACGATATCAAGCAATTGATGCAAGTGATCCATCGATTACGAGATCACGGCAATACTATCGTGGTGATTGAACATAACTTAGATGTCATAAAAACAGCCGACTGGGTGATTGATCTTGGTCCGGAAGGTGGCTCAGGTGGTGGTGAAATTTTAATGACTGGTACACCAGAACAAGTTGCAGAACACCCAACGTCGCACACGGCACGTTTTTTAAAAATCTTACTCAATACTAAGAAAGTAAACTAGGTAATCTTTAAAGCAGGAATAATCAAGCAATGCAAATAACAGATTCAGCTCGACTTACCTATAGGCTTATGGGACAAAATGACGCACAAGCTTTATGGGAGTTAGATCAAGACCCAGAAGTAATGCACTTCATCAATGGTGGCAAGCCTAATAGTATGGATACAATTAAGGAGGTCTTTCTACCACGCATGAAAGCCTATACTGATGCACAAAAAGGTTGGGGGATTTGGCACGTTTCAGATAAATCCACACAAGAATACCTTGGTTGGGTTTTAGTGCGACCAATGGACTTTTTCTCTGACGAGCAAAAATTGAAAGATTTAGAACTAGGCTGGCGTTTTTTCCAAAAGTCATGGGGAAAAGGTTATGCCACTGAAGCCGCTATTGCCATAAAAAATGCTGTCGTTAGCCAAACAGATATAGATTTTGTTTCTGCTTTAGCAATAGAAGATAATCATGGTTCAATTAGCGTAATGAAAAAAATAGGCATGGGTTTTATGAGAAAATATATTCATAAAGACCCACTTGGTGACTTTACCGCTGTACACTATCAAATGTCAGTAAAATAGATTAGTCTGGTTTCTACTCCCTTACAAAAATAAGGAATAAACCACTGAGAAAAACTACTTCAACACAAGGTTTTCCAAATGCCTTTATTTACTTACTCGCTTTCACCAGCGGCTTTTGCATCATGGGTATTGAGCTTCTAGGCGGTAGAATTCTAGCACCTTTTTTTGGTAGTTCCGTTCATATTTGGGGCAGTATAATTACTGTCTTTATGTTGAGCCTCTCTTTAGGTTATTTGTTTGGTGGTAAACTCTCTACTCGCTCCGCTTCACTTGCTACCTATGGCACTATATTTTTCATCGCCGCCATCGCACTGCTCCCCATAGCGTTATCAAGCCAATGGTTAATGGAAGTCATTTTTCTTAATGTTGAAGACTCTCGTTATGGTTCATTATTAGCCTCAATGGCTTTATTTTTTATCCCTACTGTTATTCTAGGAATGTTATCACCCTACTCTGTCCGCTTATTAGTGACAAACTCTAATGAAAGTGGCCAAATTGCCGGAAAGCTATATTTTATTTCAACTTTAGGCAGTGCGTTGGGCACTATTACCACCTCATTTTATTTAGTGCTATGGTTTGATATCAACATCATCATTTTTGGCTTTACCGCCGCACTTGCTAGCTTAGGTTTGTTAGCGATATTAATAAGTAAAACTAGCCGTTTGCATAAAATGGAGCAAGTAAATGGTTAAGCAATTACTTTTGGGGTTAAGCTTTTTAACTCTTATTAGCATCGTTCAAGCGCAAGTTATCCACCAGGAGCGTTCTCTTTATCGCAATATTATAGTCGAAGATAATGGTGATTTACGCTGCTTAAAGTTTAATGTCAGAAGCACTAAAACCCAACAAAGTTGTTTCTTAAAAAGCCAACCACAACAATTAGTGTTTAATTATACTAAGTTGTTAATGACCAGCTTATTAGTGATGCCTGAGCCAAAACGTATTTTGATTATCGGTTTAGGCGGCGGCACTATGTCTAATACGTTGGCACAACTTTACCCACAAAGCCAAATTGATAATGTTGAAATAGATCAAGCCGTGATAAAAGTTGCCCGTGAATATTTCGGTTTTTTTGAAAACAGTAAAATTAAAACCTATAACCAAGATGGTCGTATCTTTATCAAACGTGCTTTATTAAAAAAACAGCAATACGATTGGATTATTCTCGATGCTTTTAATGGTGACTATATTCCTGAGCATTTAATGACGAAAGAGTTTTTACAAGAAACAAAAGTGTTACTTAGTAGAAATGGCATACTTAGTGCGAACACTTTTTCTTTAAGTGAGTTATACGCGCATGAATCTGCGACCTACAAAGCTGTTTTTGGTGATTTTTATCAAGTAAGCAATCTAGCTAACTCTAATCGGATTATTATCGTTAGCCGGGATGGTTTTGCTGTTGATAGTCTTAATAAAAACAATATCAAGAAAATCAACACTAAATTACACACATACGGTGTAGATATTTATTCGCTTTATCACAACATTAATTTTACCGGTACAGAGCAAAGCTGGCCAAAAAACACTCGCTTACTTACCGATCAGTTTTCTCCCGTGAACTTACTTAACACTCAATAACTACGATACTAGCCAAAGGTCTAATATCTCTATTTTGTCGACACTTCTATAATAACGGCTATAAAATACACATAATAAGGGCAACTCATGAGCTTCAAAGAACAGCAAGGTAAAGCAGCAAACTCAGCGAAATCATACTGGCTAGAGCAATCAGAACTTGTTTCTTGGTATAAGACACCGGAAACAATATTGTCGACAAACGAAAGTGAATGGACAGATTGGTATGCTGATGGAGAACTAAACAGTAGCTATTTAGCATTGGATTATCATGTTGAACAAGGCCGTGGGGAGCAAATTGCGCTCATTTATGATTCACCCGTGACAGGTTCAAAGAAGTCATTTACTTTTCTTGAATTAACTGAATTAGTAGCAAAATTTGCTGATGTTTTACAAAAGCAGCAAGTAGTAAAAGGTGATCGTGTACTTATTTATATGCCGATGATCCCGCAAGCAGTTATCGCTATGCTAGCCTGTGCTCGAATTGGCGCTGTTCATTCGGTAGTCTTTGGGGGGTTTGCCGCTAAAGAACTTGCTATACGTATTGATGATGCAGAGCCTAAGGTTGTTGTCAGCGCCAGTTGTGGCATCGAAATTTCAAAAGTTATTCCCTATAAGCCCTTGCTCGATCACGCCATTGAGCTATCAAGCCATAAACCAAGCAGTTGTATTGTTTATCAACGGGAACAGTTAACGGCAGATATAATTAACGGTCGTGATCAAGATTGGGAAACACTAATGAGCAGCGCTAAAGGCATAGCGGCTATTAGCTTAAAAAGTACTGATCCTCTTTATATTTTATACACTTCAGGTACTACAGGAAAACCAAAAGGTGTGGTTAGAGATCACGGTGGTCATGCCGTTGCTATGCTATATAGCATGAAAAATATTTATGGTATGAAAGCAGGAGATACTTTCTGGGCTGCTTCAGATGTTGGTTGGGTTGTTGGTCATTCTTTCATTGTATATGGTCCTCTTATGGCGGGTTGTAGCACAATTTTATATGAAGGGAAACCAGTTAGAACACCTGATGCGGGTGCTTTTTGGCGTGTTTGTGAAGAATATAAAGTGAACGCATTGTTTAGCGCACCAACGGCATTTCGTGCTATCGCAAAAGAAGATCCCGATGCTGCACTAATGGAAAATTATGATTTATCGCATTTAAAGCGATTATACCTTGCTGGCGAACGCTTAGATCCCGCTACATACCATTGGCTCAAAGACAAAACGCAATTACCTGTCATTGATCACTGGTGGCAAACAGAAACAGGCTGGTCTATTGCAAGTACACCATTTATTGATGAAAACAGCGATGAATTAATGTTAACCAAAGCCGGTTCAGCAGGTCTCCCTGTTCCCGGTTATAAAGTTGAAATATTAGATGCATACGGCGAAGCTTTGCCTGCTAATCAGCAAGGTACAGTCGCAATAAAACTACCTATGCCTCCTGGTTGTTTGACTACTGTTTATAAAGATGAAGAGCGTTTTAAGTCTAGCTACTTATCAACTCATCCTGGTTACTATGTTACTGGCGATGGTGGTTATTTTGATGAGGATGGCTACTTATTTATTATGGGACGTACGGACGATGTTATCAATGTTGCCGGTCATCGATTATCAACAGGGGAGATGGAAGAATCAATTTCTGGCCATGCTTCTGTAGCCGAATGTGCGGTAGTCGGTATTAACGACTCCTTAAAAGGCCAAGTACCTTTTGGCTTAGTCGTCATAAAAAATGGTGTGGAGCTTAGTGATGATGAAATCATTTCAGCCTTAAAAACTAAAGTCCGCAGCGATATTGGGGCTATTGCTTCATTAAAAGATTTAATTATCGTTGAACGCTTACCTAAAACCCGCTCAGGTAAAATATTACGTAAAACGTTAAGACAAATGATCGATGGTCAACAAATAGATATTCCTTCAACTATTGATGATCCACAAGTACTGGAAGAATTAACGCCTAGACTAACCAATATAACAGGCTAATTAATATCGATTATTAATTAATACACTTTGTTGCTAGTTAAAGGATTCTAGCTAGCAGCAATTCATTTAGTAATAAACTAATATCATATGAAATAATGAATAAGTCAATTCATCTCTAGATCGCGAAGATACCGCGGAGAACATGATTAATCATGTAATTACTTCAACTTTTTATCCATGGATTGTTTGGCAGACTTTTTTGGCTAGTTAAATTATCATCTGCTGTTTTACTTGAACTAGCCACTGCCTGATTAATCTCAGTCATTTCAGCAGTAGTCAAATCTCGCCACTGCCCAGGTTTTAATTGCCCAAGTTCAACACTCATAATACGAGAACGTTTTAATTTTTTAACTTCATAGTCTAAATATTCACACATACGGCGAATTTGACGATTCAAGCCTTGCGTTAAAATAATAGTAAAAACAAACCGACTGTTTACTTGAACTATACAGGGTTTAGTAATGGTACCTAGAATTGGAACACCACGAGACATCCGTTCAATAAATCGCTCACTTATCGGTTTATCTACGGTAACGATATACTCTTTGTCATGGGCATTTTCAGCACGCAAAATTTTATTTACAATGTCACCATCACTGGTTAGAAAAATTAAGCCTTCAGACGGCTTATCTAATCGACCAATAGGGAAAATACGCTCTTTGTGACCAATAGCATCAATGATATTGCCGCGCACATGATTCTCGGTTGTACAGGTAATACCTATAGGTTTGTTATAAGCAATATAGATACGATCCGATTTATTATCAGCACTAGCGGCAATAGCTTTACCATCAACTTTGACCACATCACCTGGCTGAACTTTGGTTCCTAGCTCAGGTATTTTGCCATTAATGGTAACGCGATTAGCTTCAATTAACTTGTCAGCTCCTCGGCGTGAGCAGAAGCCTGATTCACTAATAAATTTATTAAGGCGTTTTTCGTTTACAGCATTATCTGTCATTGTATTTATATGAGTGCATTTAATATGATTACTATTATACTCAAAACAAAACCTAATGTGTGGATCACTAGGTTAATTTTTGCTTATCGTGGCGCTAGTGGGGTTGAAATAGATTTACATGATGTGGATGGTCAGTTACTGGTTATTCATGAACCAGGTTACATAGAGCTACTTAAAGTACAGGACAAATATTTCAGCATAATTTGTAAATGGATTTTTTTTAACTTTCCTACTCTCGCTAAAAGTCATTTAGGACATTTAAACACATCGTAGTCGATTATCAGAAAAAGTAGCGAGCAGCTAATTGTAGCTGCTTCTCTATTAAATCAACGGGTTGATGAGTATAATATCGAGCAGGACGATGGCTATCTATATAATTAAATTCTGCCGATAAAAACCAGTGTTTTGACAAACGATAACTATGATTTATTGTTAGCGCTTGGCCATCTTCATTGTTATTGTCTCCCCAGGTATTATCATTATCTTTTACCGAAAAATCTTCAAGGCGAATGGTACTTTTGTGTTTTTTATTAGCCATTAATTTATGCCATTTATAGGTTAACGAAACAAAAGCACTGTGATAATCGTTATTCACCACATCTTGACCAGGCTCACTTTGCATCAAAGTATCGCCAGATAAGTACTGTGCAACTAAGCTGATATCTTTGCTCAACCGCCAGCGAGCACCTAAGTGATAAAAACGTGTACGCCAACCATATTGGCCATTGACAACTTTGTAAGGAATGGCTCTATTATCATAATACCCTAGAGAAAGCTCACCTTTGCGGTGTAATACCCATTCACCACGAATGTGGTAGCCGACACGATCATCAATCTCAACAAATGGATCGGATGCACTTGCTTGTTCTGCCAGAGCTTGGCCTTCACCGCGGGCAGGAAACCACGCAATAGCACGTTTTTCCGTCCAAAGTGTTTGCCTGCTGCTTGTGGTCCAGCCATGCCAAGCAAGTAAAGCGCCTGCTGGGTCATTATTGATAAATGCCGTTGCCGAAAATGAGAGATCAAAAGCATCATTATTCAATCGACCTAAACGGGTGACTTTAAATTCAGAGCCTAGCACACGAATTTCTTCACCAAACCATGTATTTTGCATGGAAGAGTTTAGAGTATCTTTACTTGCCCAAGCGTAAGCATCGTTTTCAAGAGAAATTTCTGGATAAAATATCCCTACTCGCGTTTGTAAACGATAACCTGAAGTCGTTGGTAAACTGCGGTATTTTAAGTAAGCTTCAGTGAAGTTAATAGCACTACTTTCTCCCTCAGCGGTTCCTTTTAAATAAGCATTTACTACCCCGTGGGCACTAAGGCCATTATCCCAAGTCACGGATAAATCTGCCCCTGCTTGCGCCACTGAAAACTGTAATCCATCTGCTAAAGCAAACTTGCCTTGTCCGCCGTCAAGGTAGCTTTTATCTAATGAGTTTACCTGACTGACTCTAAGGTCAACTATGCCGTGCACTGAAAACTCTGTCGCTTGACTGTTTGGTAACGGAAAACAGGCTAACAATACTAAAAAAAAATTTATCTTTATGCCTGCTTTGTTCACGTATTTACCTTTTCTTCTTTACCCTTAACTTCGCTGTTTAATCGTTCTAATAACCAAGGTGTTAGCTCTGTCGCTGGCTTTGGTTTACTGATGTAATAGCCTTGTGCAAGCTCACAACCATGCTCGGTCAACCAATTAAGGGAAAACTCATCTTCAATTCCTTCAGCTACCACATGTAAACCCATATTATGGGCTAGCTCAATAGTAGAACGAACAATAATTTGATCATCGTCATCATGCTCAAGCCGTTGAATAAATGATTTATCAATTTTCAATTCATGTACTGGTAATTGCTTTAATTGCGCTAGCGATGAGTAGCCTGTGCCATAATCATCAATAGAAATTTTCATGCCGTGATTTTTAAACTCACTTAGTAATTTAATTGCCGCTTCAGGATCTTCAACTACTGAGCTTTCGGTCACTTCCAAAGTTACTTTTTCTGCCGGTACATTGGCATTCATTAATGATTGACAAATAAATTGGTGAAAGTCAGTTTCTTTTAAATTTTTAGCGGCAATATTTATCGCAATATTCAAATTTAAACCCAAGGCTCTCCAGGCATTAAACTGCGCTAAAGCGGTAATAAATACCCAGCGCGTTAGGGCTTTTATTTGCCCTGTTTGTTCAGCAATATGGATAAAGTCATCGGGTGAGATCATGCCTAACGATGGATGTTGCCAACGTACCAATGCTTCAACATGCGTAATAACATTGGTTTTTAAAGATAATTTCGGTTGAAAATGCAGTTCCAATTCACCGGCAGGTATCGCTTGTTTTAAGTCATTAATTAAGCTCAAACGTTCAACTGTATTGACATCAAGATCAGGGTGATATATCTGTACTAATTTACCTGTTCCTCTTGTGTGGTGTAGCGCTGTATCTGCCATTTGCAATACCAGCTTAGCATCAGCGCTGTGTTCAGGACACAAAGCAACACCAATGCGAACTTGCAGTTGTAAGCTAATGCCTTGATAATCAAATGTCGACTCTAGCTCTACTTGTAATTGAGCAATAGTCTCGTCTATGTCTAAATGCTCGGCTAACAATATAAATTCATCCGCGCCCAAATGGACTAACAAGCTGAAGTTTTTCGCTTTACACAAACGTTGTAAACGATTAGCAAGCTCCTTAATAACTTCATCCCCGACATCATGACCCAGCGTATCGTTGACATCTTTCAAGCGACTGAGATTTAAATGCAATACCATAAAGAGTTGTTGTTGGGCCGTTATTTTTTTCAACACTTTATTAAGCATATTTCTGTTGGGTAAATCTGTTAATGGATCATGGTCAGCAAGATGCATTATCGCTTCTTCACGCTGCAATACCGCCGATTGCATATTGTTAAATTCATCGGCAAGTTGCCCTATTTCATTGTTATCATTGAGTGTGACTTTTTGCTGGTAGTCACCACTGGCGATAACTTTGGCCTGAGTCACTAAGCGTTTAATAGGTTTACTAATAGAGGCCGCAATAAAATAAGCGCTAGTTAGCGAAACAACTAAGGTTAATATTGCTAAAATTAAAAATCGCCACCATTGCTCTTGTAGTAAGGCAACAAAATTAGCCTTTAGCCCATGCATAGCGACACCAAGTTCTTGTTCGTCAAGCTCAGTAATTAATGAATGAGTGGCAATATATTGATCCGGTGCGTTATTTTCAATAATTTGTAACGCTAAACTAAGTGCATCAGCATGGTTAGCATCCTGTTGCGAAATAGAAATTAATCGCCAAATACCATCAATTCTAAGAATAAAGTCAGTATCTAACCCCGTAATGCTAGTGAATTCATCAGCCAAACGCTGGTCAATTTGAAAACCAAAAGCGATCCAGCCTAATGTTTTTGTACCTACAGTCACCGGCGATATACTTAGCTGATAAAGCGCATCATCAATCATATATAAATGCGCTGACTTACCTGCTGAAAGCCAGTCAATAAAACGAAATTTGCTGCCATGCTCTACGCCTTGACGAATTTTTTCAGCGTCGTTAATAAAATAGCGTTGAAGTTGGCCATTAACAATTCCTTCTGCAGAAACTGTCATGACTAAATCAGCATCAATACGTTTTCTATGGTTATTTAAAGCGAATAATAAACTGCGAGTATCCTCATTAAATACCTCTTTTAAGCCATAATCCTTTGCCGCCGTTTCCGCAAAAGCAGATAAATAAGCCAAACGTCGATCAAATAATTCAGTAAAAATAGTTTTTGCTGTCGTTAAGCGGTTATTGATTTCTGCGGCTTCTTGATTTTGTTTGCCATTATATAAAGTCCAAAAGGCTATCGATTGCACCATGAGTAACAGTAGGACGAAAAATAAAAATATTTTGTTTTGTAGGCTTTTCATTCACTAATTTCCTATGTACTTAACAGCTAATAATCTGACAAAAAATCAAAATCATCGTCACTTTCCTGTATTGGAATCGTCTTTATCTCATCCTTCAAAATAAAAGTGAGGGACTCATGCTCAAAGATGTCTTTTTCAATCGTCATACGATTAGTATTTACTTGCATTTGTGGGTGCCACACAACAACTTTATATTTACCCTGCTTTGCGATATTAAAACTGGCCCGTCCATGTTCATCAGTTTTATCGAAATACGGCGTATTCACTACCAGTAAGTAGCCGCTCATCCAATCGTGAATATTACAACCCATTGCTACTTCACTCGCGTGCTCAAATTTTGTCGATGAATTGGTTTTACCAGCACGAATTTTAAATGAAAATTTATTTTCATTTCCTGCAGAATAGATATGGTGAGTTATATCATCCCTATTAATAAAGTTAACTGCTGAATTGATTTGACTAACACTTAAATAGGGGGAAAATGATTTACCAAATTGGCCAACAACCACCTCTTTGTGAGATTTTTCTAAAACTTGTCCGTCAAGTGGCTCAAGGTAAACCACCATATCTATTAGGTTTTGTCCTGTGTTGCTTTTTACCAATATTTCTACACAGGTATTATTCTCAACTTTATTGTCACAGCTAGTCGCGTTTGATATTTGTGAAAACAGTACCAATATTAACAACAAAATATAATGTATAATTAGCTTACTATTCAAGAGAATATCCAGATATATAAGTTATTTGAATAGTTAAGTGTATATCAAATTCCCTTTAAAAAAATAGTTAAGATTATTTCTTTCCCTAATACTCAAGTAATTAAATAACTTGTTGGCCATTTTGTATTAAGCCGTTCAACGGGTTAACACCAAATTGATAACAAAGTTCGGCAGGTTGACTAATATTCCATATGGCAATATCAGCATCAAAGCCAACACTCAGCTGCCCTTTACTTGTTGATAAACCTAGCGCCTTAGCAGCATGGCAAGTCACACCCGCTAATGCCTCACTGGGAGTTAATTTAAATAAAGTACAAGCCATGTTTAGCATTAACTGCAATGAACAAATAGGCGAAGAACCTGGATTCACATCAGTAGCAATAGCTATCGCCACGTCATGTTTTCGTAATAATTCAATAGGAGGTAGTTGCGTTTCACGCAAAAAGTAAAAGGCGCCCGGCAGTAATACCGCAGTCATATTGGCGGCACTCATTGCTTTTACACCCTGCTCAGATAAAAACTCTACGTGATCACTTGATAACGCTTGATATTTTGCCGCCAGCTCAGTGCCGCCCAAATCAGATAATTGCTCGGCATGTACTTTTATTGATAAGTTATTCTGTTTAGCCGCCGTAAACACACGCTCTGTTTGCGCTAAATTAAAGCCTATATGTTCACAAAACACATCAACACTATCGGCAAGTTGCTCTTTAGTTATGGCGGGTATCATCTTATGACAAACTAAGGCAATATAACCGTCGGCATCATCTTTAAATTCAGTAGGTAGAGCATGTGCACCTAAAAAAGTCCGTTTAATTGTTACCGGTAATTGCTTGGCTAACTCGCCAGCAACGTTCAACATTTTCATCTCGTTTTCAAGGTCTAAACCATATCCTGATTTAATTTCAACAGTAGTCACCCCTTCTTGATGAAGAGCTGTTAATCGTGGTAAAGCACTCACTAATAGCTCCGCTTCAGTAGCAGCTCTGGTTGCTTTAACCGTTGAGACAATACCGCCTCCTGCGAGGGCAATTTCTTGATAGCTTTTGCCTTGTAAGCGCATTTCAAATTCATTAGCACGATTGCCACCGTAAACAAGATGAGTATGACAATCAATCAAGCCCGGTGTTAACCACTTCCCTTGACCGTCAATAACTTTTACATCAGATGTATTATATTCAGGCAGATCAGCTTCTTTTCCTAACCAAATAATTTTTCCATCACTAATGGCTAGTGCTGCACAAGTGACTTCACCGTAGCCTGTGCCGCCATCTGTCATCGTGGCTAAATTGATATTTATCCAAAGGATTTGCCAATGATGAGTACCGGATTGAGTGGGTGTATGTGTGTTGGTCATAAAGAGTTATCCAAAAAAGATTTATACAAATTGAATTAATTATGAGGATAACTTTAGCTGAGCTAATTGAAATTAGCAAGAGTTGTATATACAACCCTTGCTTTGAAATATGAATTGTGCGATTGTATATACAAGCTATAATTCTAATAAAATAAATTGAGTTGCACAATGAGCCTAAGCAGTTTAACTAAAAATAATCTAAGTAGAAACGAAAAGCCAGCCAAGTATATTATTATCAAGCAGCATATTTGCCAAAAAATTGAATCTGGACAGTGGCCTCAACATCACAAAGTACCTTCTGAGAACGAGTTAACTCAGCAGTTTGATGTCAGTCGAATGACTGCACGCAGGGCTTTACAAGAATTAACCGAGCAAGGCGTTTTAGTACGTTCACAAGGCTCTGGAACTTTTGTTGCGACTTTTAAATCACAATCATCACTATTAAAAATTCGTAACATCAGCGATGAAATCCATGAACGTGGTCATAAGCATCATGCTGAGCAATTGATGCTCACCTCTGTGGCAGTAACCAAAGAAATTGCTATTTTATTAAACTTAAAAAATAACGAAGATGTTTTTTTGTCTCAAGTACTCCATTTTGAAAACGACCAACCTATTCAGTTAGAGCAACGCTACGTTAATTCAGCTTTAGTACCTGAATATTTGCAGCAAGACTTTACCACCATCACACCACACGAATATTTATCAGCTGTAGCTCCTTTAACTGAAGCAACACATGAAATTGAAGCGATACTAGCCAGTGATGATATTTGTCAATTATTGACTATTGATAATAGCGCGCCTTGTTTACAAGTGAAGCGACGTACATGGTCAAGTAAAGGAGTTGTTAGTTTGGCTATCCTAACAGCACCAGGTAATAAATATCGTTTAGGAAATCACCTGATTTTTTAACTATAGAGTAGAGTTCGCTCTGCCAACAATTGTAAATAGATAATTTATTCAAAGGAAACCCCATGATTATTAATTCATCGGAAAAAAACGATCCACGTTTAGACACTTCAAGAATAATCCGCGCAGATCGCGGTAATAAAATCACGGCTAAAAGTTGGTTAACCGAAGCAGCTAAGCGCATGCTAATGAACAATTTAGATCCTGAAGTTGCTGAACACCCGCAATCACTAGTAGTTTACGGTGGCATTGGTCGCGCTGTACGTAACTGGGAATGTTACGACAAAATTATTGAAGTATTAAATCGTCTTGAAGATGATGAAACATTAATGGTGCAATCAGGTAAACCTGTTGGCGTTTTTAAAACCCATGAAAATGCGCCGCGCGTACTTATCGCTAACTCTAACCTAGTGCCTAATTGGGCTAACTGGGAGCACTTTAATGAGTTAGATAAAAAAGGTCTGATGATGTACGGTCAAATGACCGCCGGCTCTTGGATCTACATTGGCTCACAAGGTATTGTACAAGGTACTTACGAGACCTTTGTCGCTATGGCTAAGCAACATTTTGGCGGCAGCGCCAAAGGTAAGTGGGTACTTACTGGTGGCTTAGGCGGCATGGGTGGTGCGCAGCCACTAGCGGCAACCATGGCTGGTTTTTCTGCCTTAGTAGTTGAATGTGATGAAACACGTATCGATTTTCGCATTAAAACCCGTTATGTCGATAAAAAAGCGATTAATCTTGATGATGCCTTAGCAATGATCAATGAAGCCACAACAAAAGGTGAGGTGATTTCAGTCGGCTTATTAGGTAATGCAGCTGATATATTCCCTGAGTTAGTTAAGCGCGGTATTGTTCCTGATGTAGTCACGGATCAAACTTCAGCACATGATCCCCTTAATGGTTACCTGCCAACAGGCTGGACAATGGACTATGCCGCACAAATGCGCTTAAAAGATGAAGCCGCAGTAGTAAAAGCAGCGAAACAATCGATGGCCATTCAAGTACAAGCAATGCTTGATTTACAAACAGCTGGTGCAGCAACTACGGACTATGGTAATAATATTCGTCAGATGGCCTTAGAAGAAGGCGTGAAAAATGCCTTTGATTTCCCAGGGTTTGTTCCTGCTTATGTTCGCCCTTTATTTTGCGAAGGTATTGGGCCTTTTCGTTGGGTAGCGTTATCAGGTAATCCAGAGGATATTTATAAAACTGATGCCAAAGTAAAAGAATTAATCCCTGACAACCCGCATTTACATAACTGGTTAGATATGGCAAAAGAGCGCATTGCTTTTCAAGGTTTACCTTCGCGCATTTGTTGGGTAGGTTTAAAAGACAGAGCGCGTTTGGCATTAGCTTTTAATGACATGGTAAAAAGTGGCGAGTTATCAGCGCCTGTCGTTATCGGTCGAGATCACTTAGATTCAGGCTCTGTTGCTTCGCCAAACCGTGAAACTGAAAGTATGATGGATGGCTCAGACGCCGTATCAGATTGGCCATTATTAAATGCACTATTATCGACTTCTGGTGGCGCAACTTGGGTCAGCATTCATCACGGTGGTGGTGTAGGTATGGGCTTTAGCCAGCATTCAGGTATTGTAATTGTTGCCGACGGTACTGAACAAGCACACCAACGTATTGCCCGTGTATTATGGAATGATCCCGCCACTGGCGTTATGCGCCATGCTGATGCAGGTTACGATATCGCAATTAATTGCGCAAAAGAGCAAGGTTTAGATTTACCCATGATTGACGGCGCTAACGGCAAGTAATTATCCAACTTCTTCGTGTTTGGCTCAAAAACCACATCGAAAGTACTCACTGACTATCGTCAGCTCCGGGCGTTCTCTTTGTTTTTGAACCAAACTCATTGAACTAGAATATAACCAATATACAAAACTCTATTGAAAATTTTGAGAAAACTATGACACAGCTTACAAAACTAAATATCATTCCAGGCACATTAACCCTAGCGCAACTCCGTGCGGTTAATCGATTTGATGGGATAGAATATAGCCTAGATAGCAGTGCTTTTGCTGAAATCAATAAAAGTGCCGATGCGGTACAGCAGGTGATCAAAGATGATCGTGTTGTTTATGGCATCAATACCGGCTTTGGTTTACTTGCCAGTACCCGTATTAAAAATGATGAATTAGAGCTATTACAACGCTCTATTGTACTTTCTCATTCAGCTGGTTTTGGCGAATACATGGAAGATGCGACAGTGCGTTTAATGATGGTACTGAAAATTAACTCATTATCTCGTGGTTTTTCAGGTATCAGATTACACGTTATTCAAGCATTAATTACCTTACTTAATGCCCAAGTATACCCTTGTGTACCGAAAAAAGGCTCTGTTGGCGCCTCAGGTGATTTAGCGCCATTAGCGCATATGGTATTACCATTACTTGGTGAAGGTGAAATGTCTTATCAAGATCAAGTTATTCCCGCGAGTGAAGGCTTAAAAATGGCTGGACTAGCACCGTTAACATTAGCCGCCAAAGAGGGTTTGGCTTTATTAAACGGCACTCAAGCGTCAACCGCCTTTTCGCTAGAAGGTTTATTTCATGCTGAAGATTTATACGCAGCAGGTACGACAATTGGCGCATTAACGGTAGAAGCGGCGATGGGCAGTCGCGCCCCCTTTGATGATAGAGTACACCAAGTTCGCGGGCAAATTGGTCAAATAGATGCCGCCTGCGCTTATCGCTACATTTTAACAGATGATTCTGAAATTGCTCAATCTCACGTTGATTGTGACAAAGTACAAGATCCCTATTCTTTACGTTGTCAGCCACAAGTAATGGGGGCATGTTTAACGCAAATTCGTCAAGCCGCAATAGTACTGCACGTTGAAGCAAATGGTGTTACTGATAATCCATTAATTTTTGCCAATGAAGGTGATTTTATTTCTGCAGGCAACTTCCATGCTGAGCCGGTTGCCATGGCCGCTGATAACTTGGCATTGGCCATTGCCGAAATTGGTTCATTATCTGAGCGTCGAATGGCGTTACTTATTGATGCAAGCTTAAGTAAATTACCGCCGTTTTTAGTCGATAACGGCGGAGTTAACTCTGGTTTTATGATTGCACAAGTAACGTCTGCGGCCCTTGCTTCAGAAAACAAAACCTTAGCACACCCTGCGTCGGTAGATAGTTTACCAACGTCAGCCAATCAAGAAGATCATGTTTCTATGGCGGCTTTTGCTGGTCGTCGTTTAAGCGATATGGCCGAGAATACGAACGGTGTACTTGCGGTAGAATATTTAGCCGCAGCACAAGGTTTGGACTTTAGAACACCACTAAAAGGTTCACCAATCATTGAACAAGCAAAGGCGATGTTACGTGAAACAGTAAGCTTTTATGACAAAGACAGATACTTTGCTCCTGACATTGTTGAAGCGTCTGTCATCATCAGTGATGGTGAACTAAATCAATTTATGCCAGAGAAACTGCTACCAAGTTTGTAATGCTATCATTGGAGTAATGAGCACACAGCAGCAGCTATCACTTGAAAAAATGGAAGCCATAGCGCATCCATTTTTTATTTAACAAGTTGATTTTTAGCAAGCACTTTCAAACATTATGTCAGGGGTTTATCAGCAAACAGTACTTGTGATTATAGTAGTTCCCTGATCGCTTCAGCTGTTTTCAAGGTACGAACCTCTTGAAACAACTCGTCTGCTTCAAGGTATTCTAGCTTCAAGTATTTAAGCCATTGTTTGATTCGGTTAGGATAGTATTTACTTTTATCACCATAAGTTTCACACTCAGTGTACTTAAGCAGTAATGTTTGCACCTCATTCCAAGGAAGCGCCGGCGCTATTTCTTTAATTACCTGTGCTAAGTTAGGTAGCATCAACGCGCCTCTTCCCACCATAATATCGTTACAGCCAGAAATTTCTCGACATTTTTTAGCATCGTCCAAAGTAAAAATATCACCATTGGCGATGACTGGAATGTTAATGCTTTGTTTTATTTTAGCAATCCAATGCCAATGTGCCGGCGGTCTATAACCTTCTACTTTTGTTCGGGCATGAACGGTCAATTCACTGGCGCCAGCCGCTTCTATTGCTTGCGCATTTTCTATCGCTAGAGTTTTGTCTTCATAACCTAAACGAATTTTAGCACTGACAATAGCATCGTGAGGGACAGCAGTCTTAACCGCTTTAACAATTTGATAGAGATTTTCGGGATCTTTAAGTAAAACGGCACCACCACAGTTTTTATTTACCATCTTGGCCGGACAGCCAAAATTAATATCAATACCATGAGAGCCAAGCTCTAGTACCTTTGCGGCATTATCAGCCATACATTGTGGATGTTGCCCAAGTAGTTGAACTCGCACTGGCGTACCTGCTTCAGTGGTACAGCCATAAGCGCCGGCATTTCTTAATTCGGGGCATGAACGAAAGTAGGCACGATCAGATATTAATTGATCAACAACCCGCACAAACTCAGTCACACAATGATCATAGCCACCAATCTTTGTTAGCAAATCACGCATGATATGATCAAGTACACCTTCCATCGGAGCCAATACTACTCTCATTATTATTCGCCTAATTCTGGTGACTTATTTACTCGGCCTTTAGCAATTATTTTGCATAACACAGTGGTCACAAGCGCAATTAAAAAGTGCACTGCTAAAGTAAGTAATTGGCTATTGTCTTGCCATAAGAAAACTGGGCCGTTATAGGTAATATAAAACAAGTCGAGTACTGAAACATGTAGCCAGATAACAACAAATAATAATTTAAATTGATGGCGAGCAAGAAAGGTGGTCGAGAATAAATGCAAAGTAAGTCCAATAAGCCTTTAACAAAAAATATTATACCCAAACCACCTCAAGATGCGAGCTTCAAGGCGTATGGGCGGAGTATGATAAAATCATAAATATGGCTTAGTATTATAACCAAGTGAGCAGCTCAGGGTAAATAAATGAATAGTCTAATTGTTGCTTGGCCTTATCACCACTAACGATACGAGTAGAGTCTAGCGTATTATCGGCACTAAAAGCCGGTAACTCCAACCCGAGTGATTTTGCCGCGGTTTGATAATAGAAAGCTTTTGTCACATGAGTGTCACTAACGCCATTAAAAACACCTTGCGGTGAAGCTGATGTTAATAGCGATAATATCAAGCCAACTGCATCTTGTTGGTGAATCAGGTTAACGGGTGCAGTTGAGTTTTTTAGAGCTCTCTTAGCCAGTAAAAATTTACCTGGATGTCGCTCTGGCCCGACTAAACCTGCCAACCTTAAAACACTTCCTTGTCGGTAAAAATTCAATACCGCTTGTTCTGCGCTATTTAATATCTGTGTTTTATCTATCGTGTTTGTTTCGACTAGATTAAGGTTAGTATTTTCATCAACCAAACCTTCTAAACCTTGATATACAGCGGTACTCGACAATAGAATAATTTGCTGTACTACACCTAGTTGTGTCGCGGCATCAACAAGTTGCGCAACTTTTATAGCATAGTCTGCTTGGCCCTTTTTAAACTGTGGGGTAATAGCAATAACTAAGCATTGCTGGCTAAAAACATCATGTTGTTTAAGTAGCTCAGTGGTTGATGGCAATAGTAATTGTTGTGCTTTTATTCCTTGCTGTTGCAGCTGCTCTACATTGCACTGTTGGCTACTTGTCGCAAGTACCGAAGCCCCCTGCTCTAATAAACTAGCAGCCAAAGGTCTACCAAGCCAACCGCAGCCAATAATACCAACAGAGAAAGTCTTACCATGGATGTTTTTATTTTTAATCATTATTTGCGTAACTCATAGCTTTTAACTGACTCAACGACTTCTGCTGCAATATCATTAGGAATAGGTAAAGATAAATTATATTGAGATATTTTCCAGCCTTGTTTTGTTTTAATAAGTACTCCTGAACCACGACAAGTACCGTATTTATTATGGTGTAGAAGCTCATCAAAAAAGGCCACAGGGGTTGTAGTAAGTAAGCTGATATTGCGTTGCGTAGAAACATATGACCAACCTTTTCCCTGACTAAAATAAGGTTGAACAAATTTGGTAAACTGCGATTTTGTCCAACGTTCACTCGCATCAGTACCTAAAAAGACAGCTTCATCATTAAGTAAATTCAGATACTTATCGGCATTAGCATTAGCCGCTGCTTGATGAAACTGATCTAACACTGAGGCAATAGCGCGCTTGTCAGTTAGTTCTTTAGCGCCAGATATAAAACTAGCGAGTAATAATATTAATGCAAAATATTTTTTCATAATTACAATCTCTTAATCTTTATTAGCTCTTAGGGAGCACAACATAACTAGCTTGAAAAGTTGCCGCTATTTTTTCACCACAATAAACATGTGCTACCAACTTAATGCGCGCTTTTTTGCCTTGCAATAAGTTATCAAAGTTCCCTGAAACATCCTTTTGAACTACTTGCCCATAAGCTAAGCCTTTAATTGGCGCATGATATTTTATATTTGCCTCGGCTAACACAATATCACCACGTAAGTTCTTCTGTTCCTGCTGTTTTGATTGCAGGGCTAAATAAACCCATCCCCAACCAGTGAGTGTTGCTAAGGTGTAAATGCTGCCAGCAAACATAGTGTGATGTAAGTTTTGATTAAAGCCTGCATCACAATAAGTCATCAATTTTTGTCCATCATAATAACTTATTTGTAATTCCATCGCTTTGCTTAAAGGTATTGTTTTATGCCAAATGTCTTGTAACGTTTGCGCAAGCTCAATTTTATGCAAAGAATGAACACTCAACTGTTTTACCATGGTGTAATGTTTAATTTCATCAAAAAGTGTATGAGAAAACTTTACTGTTTGATAACCCCGCTTTTGATAAAAACCTATAGCATTCTCACGAGCGTTTAGCGTAATTTCTTTCATACCCAATTGGCTAGCTTGCTGCTCTAAGGCGTTTATTATTTGCTGACCGAGTCCTTGACCTTGCGCTTTTTCGCTTACCGCCATAAAACGAATTTTCCCTTGATATTTATCGACCTTTTCTAAACGGCCAACGGCTAATATCTCACCTTGTTCATTGATAACCATTTTGTGAACAGCTTGTTTTTCATATTTATCTTGCTCGCTACCTTGCTTTTGTCCCCAAGGTTTCCTTAATATTTGCCAACGAAGCTGATAGTATCGTGTCAATTCTTCAACCGTTTTAGGTGAACGTAGGGTAGTCATTGTTTATCCTTATCCGCGTTAGCTCAAATTACTAGGCATTTAAATAATTATGCAATTATCCAAACACATAGCACAAGGAAAATTACTGTATTTAAGTCAAGGGGAAGAAAGCCTATCTGTTAGCGAAAATGAACACTTTCGCTGGTTAGCGTTTAACGATGATAAAGGTGAACAGGTTATTCAAAGTATTATGCATAAGCGTAAACCATGGCAATTAACACTACCACATCAAACCGCGATGTTATTACCGTTATTATTTTTCAAGCCCCAAAGCGTTGTTGAATTGGGCTTAGGTGGTGGTAATCTCGATCGTTTTTTGGCACATACCTGCACTAATATATCGATAACGAGTATAGAGTACAGCTCTATAGTTATCGAAAACTTTACTCGTTATTTTAACCCCGAAAAAGCAAGAATAGAGATCATTCACAACAATAGTGATGTCTGGTTAGCACAACAAGAAAAAGACCTCCCTGATTGGCTTATTTGCGATATTTACCAACATAAAGAACAAGGTTTTGACAAAACAATTAAACAGCTTGAGTGCTTACTCGACAACATTGATAGCAACGGTTGTCTTTCTATCAATTTACCCGATGCAACAGACAATGAAGTCAATTTATGTTTAACCGTATTGCAGCAACTATCCAGTGAACATAATATTATTTATTTTCATATTCCAAACTATCTCAACATTGTTATTCACTTGATACCTAAACATTGGCAAACATTTAAATTATTAAAACGAAATAAAAATTGTCATTTACCCCGTCGACTACTCTTGCAATGGCGAAAATTTTGGTTACATGGTAACGAAGTAGGCCATCAAGTTGACTTCAAATAACCCTAACGATATTAATTATTTTATATCGTTAGGGTAAAAGTCACGGGACCATCATTTAATAATTGTACCTTCATATCGGCAGCAAACTCACCTGTTGGCACGTTAAAACCTTGTTCTCGTAATTGCTGACAAAAGTACTCATACAGTTTTTTACTAAAATCGGGTTTTGCTGCTGTGGTAAAACTGGGACGTAAACCGCTATTGGTATCTGCCGCCAGCGTGAATTGTGAGACTACTAAAATATCACCATTAACTTGTTTTACATTCAAGTTCATCTTGTCATTGTCATCATTGAACATGCGATAACCCGCAACTCGCTCAGCAAGACGCTTAGCTTTAGCAACCGTATCTTCTGGCTGAACAGCTAAAAAAACTAATAGTCCTTGTTCAATTTCACCAATAACTTGGTGATTGACTGTAACACTTGCACTACTTACTCGTTGTAATAACGCTATCATTAATCTACCTTTTTAGTTTCTAATTCATATTCTTGTAAAGACACGGTAATTAATGCGCCTCCTAATACAATAAACCAAGCTAAATAAACCCATAAAAATAAAATTGGCACGATAGCCAACGCTCCATAAATAGCTTGATAAGAAGGAAACGCGGTTAAATATATTACAAATATTTTCTTAGCCAATTCAAATAAAATTGCCGCCACTAAAGCTCCTGAGAAAGCATATTTAAAGCGTACTGTAGTATTAGGAACTAGCATATATAGCAGCACAAAAGCAGCCATAGAGGAAAGTAAAGGTAGCAGCCTAAAAAACAGACTAGTTATACCAAAATCATCATCAATTCCTAATGAAACCAGAGAAACAATATATGAGGTAATTGCAATGCTTGCCCCAACAAGAAGCGGCCCTAAGGTTAATATCATCCAATACATTGAAAAAGAAGTAATAACTCTTCTTTTTTTAGTAACTTGCCAAATTTTATTAAATGTTTTATCAATAGCAGAAATAAGTAATAAAGCTGCAATAAATAGAAACGAAATGGCAATTGCTGACATTTTTGAAGCGTTTTCAACAAATGAAGATAAATACTGCTGCACTACGTCACTGGCTGTGGGTACAAAATTGTCGTAAACAAATTGTTCAACACTGTGATGAATTTCAGCAAAAATGGGAAAAGCAGTCGCAATAGAGAGCGCGACGACCATAAGAGGCACTAGCGACATTAAGCTAACATAAGATAGGTAGCCAGCAACCACTTGTAATTGCTCTTTCTTGACACGCCTTAATAAATAATGAAAAAACGATAGATAGTGACGCCAAGGTAATGAATACTGTAAATCCTTTATTAAACTCATATTTGCTAACAATTAACTATTTTTTAGGGAGTAATATTATATTATGATAGTCGTTAATAGTTTACTAGTTGATTCAAATTTTTAGGAGATATAATGGCGGGTCAAGGTTCATCAGGCAATGTAATCGCTGCAATTTGTAATGTTTTTTTTCCAGGTTTAGGTCAACTTGTCCAAGGGCGAATATTCCCCGCAATTATATTTGCCATTATCTGTGTTGGTGGTTATGCATTATGGTGGTTAGTAGTGCCCGCTATAATCGCAGGTATCTGTCATCTGTTTTCAATAATAGATGCGGCAACTTATAAGGGTTAATAATTAAATAGATTACTTGCTATTAAAATTAATGAAAGTTATTAGCAATAACAATAAATAATTATTTTCAACGTTATTGTTCTCAAAAAAAAGCCGCCTAATAATATTAGGCGGCTTTTTAAATAAAACCGGTTATAGACTAGATGCTATATTTATGACTTAGCAGGTCTACTCTCACGTTTACGCTCATTCTCTTTTAAAAGCTTTTTACGTATACGAATACTTTCTGGTGTTACTTCTACTAGCTCATCGTTATCAATAAACTCTAGCGCTTGCTCTAATGACATAATAATAGGCGGCGTTAACGTTTGTGCTTCATCAGTACCTGATGAACGAACGTTAGTTAACTGCTTACCTTTAAGCGCGTTAACTGTTAAGTCGTTATCACGACTATGAATACCGATAACTTGACCTTCATAAATATCAACACCGTGTCCGATCAACATACGACCACGAGATTGTAAGTTAAAGATAGCGTTAGTTAATGCTTTGCCTGTTGCATTACCGATCATTACGCCATTTTTACGCTGGCCAATTTCGCCACCTTTGTGAGGTCCGTATTCAAAGAATGTATGATAAATTAAACCAGAGCCTGACGTTAATGTCATAAATTCAGTTTGGAAACCAATTAAACCACGACTAGGCATGATGAAATCCATACGAATACGACCAGTGCCATCAGGTGCCATATCAGTAAGTTCAGCTTTACGAATACCCATTTTTTCCATTACAGAACCCTGATGTTGCTCTTCAACATCAATCGTTACTGTTTCATATGGTTCTTGTAATTGACCATCAATTTCACGGATGATTACTTCTGGACGTGATACAGCTAACTCGTAACCTTCACGACGCATGTTCTCAATTAAAATGCCTAAATGAAGTTCACCACGACCCGACACTTTGAATTTATCTGGATCATCAAGCTGCTCAACACGTAAAGCAACATTATGTATTAATTCTTTATCTAAACGGTCTTTGATATTACGTGAAGTAACATATTTACCTTCTTGACCACAAAATGGTGAAGTATTTACTTGGAAAGTCATATTGATAGTAGGCTCATCAATCGACAATGCCGGTAAACCTTCTACTTCTGTAGGACAACAAATAGTATCTGATATTTTTAACTCGCCTAAACCAGTAATTGCGATGATATCACCTGCAAAGCCTTCAGCAATATCATGACGCTCTAAGCCTAAGTAACCAAATACTTTACCTACTTTAGCGTTATGAACACCACCATTAGCAAGTTGAATTGTTACTTGCTGGTTTGGTTTAACGCTACCACGCATAATACGACCAACACCAATTACACCCAAGTATGAGCTGTAATCAAGTTGAGATATTTGCATTTGGAATGCGCCTTCCGGATCTGCCACTGGTTGCGGCACTTCTTTAATAATAGTTTCAAATAAAGGCGTCATATCAGTGCCAGTTTCGCCTTCTTCTAGCGAAGCCCAACCATTGATTGCTGAAGCATAGACTACTTTAAAGTCAAGCTGCTCATCAGTAGCACCAAGGTTATCAAATAATTCAAAAACTTGATCCATAACCCAATCAGGACGAGAACCAGGCTTATCAACTTTGTTAATAACAAGAATTGGCTTTAAGCCTTGAGCAAAGGCTTTTTGCGTTACAAAACGCGTTTGTGGCATTGGGCCTTCTTGTGCATCAACAATTAGTAGCACAGAATCAACCATAGACATAACACGCTCTACTTCACCACCAAAATCAGCATGGCCAGGAGTATCTACAATGTTTACACGGAATTCGTTGTAGTTGATAGCAGTGTTCTTAGCTAAAATTGTGATACCACGTTCTTTCTCGATATCATTCGAGTCCATTACACGCTCTTCAAGACCGCCACGAGCATCAAGTGTTCCTGATTGCTCTAATAATTTATCAACTAAAGTGGTTTTTCCGTGGTCAACGTGAGCAATAATTGCCACATTTCTTAATTTATCTAACACAGGCTTTACTCGCTGTTACTTATCGTTGACCACTACTTATAGTGGGTGAACGAATAGGACTATAATTGGGCGCGCATTATACAGCTATTTTGTTTGAAAAGAAATCAATAAGAAAATTTCCTTTAGATTTTATGTTACACATTTATATAAAAGGTCTTTTAATACTACTCGACTCGTGGTGATGTAAAATGTTTCTACAATGCGAAATGCACCACAACGATCCCATACAGCACCATTGCAGTGCAATGAATTTCAAACTATGATTGCAACAAAAGGAATATCAACAACTTACCTATTGGCACAGTTTTAGCTTATAAGATGACAATTATCAACATGATGAGCAAAGTAATCCTAAAATCGCAATATTGAGGTCACTTTGGC